>OJRY01001172.1_pt1 | contig 21262 bp, 17 predicted proteins | sample 1599311 | NCBI WGS metagenome assembly OJRY01 (sample SAMN04168657, study PRJEB22393) | human gut metagenome | biome: human gut microbiome; feature: stool | host: Homo sapiens | collected 2014-03-20 | reverse complement strand
GAGGATTTTGTATGCAGCGAAAAGATTTAGCTCTGCGGGTGCTGTCTACGGCAGCCATCATGTCGATTGTCACGTCCATTGCAGCCCCGGCCTTTGCGGATATTTACTATATCGGCAACGGCAGCATCGACGTGGTGACCAAAGAGGATGCGGACGGCAAGAAGTATGTGGAGGTGAAACAGGGCGATAAGACCTACACCGACACCAGCGACGAGATCGTGATCAAGGACGGCAACAACGAGGGGAACGCTGCCCAGAAAGAGGAGAGCCGAATTGAGGGGAAAAAGGCAAAGGTAGCAATCCCGGACGGTGAGCGCACTGATACGCAGGAGCTGGAAGCAGCCGGGTCTGCGGACGCTGCCGGGGAGAGCCAGCCTGACCCGGACGCGGCCTTTACCCTGAGCGAGGCAGAGGAGGACTCTGCCCAGACCCAGGAGGGCAAGGACACCACCGAGGAGAAGAAAGAGCCCGCCGAGGACTCCCCCAAGAAGGATGTGGTGTACGAGTACGCCCCGGCAGACCCGGAGCAGGAGAAGCCGGCCACCAAACCCACCCCCACCACCTCTGCCGCCCCTGCGGCAAAGACCAATGAGGCCGCTCTGGACGACGCCCCCGCCACTACTGCCCCGGCAGAGGGCAGCGCCAAAAAACCCACCAAAAACGTCATCCGGGTCTTCAATGACTGGGTGGGCGAAGCGGCCAAGGAGCTCAAGATCCGGCTCAGCAATGTGAATATTAAGGCGGAGAATGCAGGTCAGAAAGCTGCAATGGATGTCTCCGGCGGCGGAAAGACAAAAGTTGAGCTGGACGGCCAGAATGTTTTGGACAGTTATAGCGTCCTGTATCAGGCAGGACTGCGCAAGCAGGGAGAGGGAACGCTGACCATCACAGACGAGACCGATGACAGGGGAAATAAGATCACCGCCACCAAATCAGGTACCTCCGGCAGCCTGACTGCAAAAGGTGCAGGTGGGAACGGAGCGGCAGGCATCGGGGGAAGTGCTGCCGAAGGCACAAAAAACATCACCATCGAGGGCTATGCAACGGTTCACGCAACAGGCAGCGGGAATGGCGCAGGCATTGGCGGCGGCGGCTACTATGGAGAGGAAAAACCTGGAGATGCAGAAAACATCGTCATCCAGGGCTATGCGACCGTTGACGCAACAGGCGACGGGGGTGGCGCAGGCATTGGCGGCGGCTTTGCAGGAAATGCAAAAAACATCATCATCCGGGGGCATTCCAAGGTGAAGGCAACCGCCTGCGATGGCGCTGCCATCGGCGGCGGCAGTGCTGGGTGGGGCAGCTATTACGGTGGCTCGGCAAAGGGCATCGTGATCTGTGACCATGCAACGGTCGCTGCAAGGAGTGACACTGGCCATGGGGCCGCCATCGGCGCTGCTGCCGGAGATAATGGCAAGGACACCGAAGCAGAGGTGACCATTGGTACGGCCGGGGCTACCGCAGAGCAGGAAGATGTCCATGTCACGGCAACCGGGTTCTGCGGCTCTGCCATTGGCAATGGCGCAAAAGATACCAAGGTCACCATTCAGGGCCATTCGACCATCTGGACGGCGAACATAAGAAATTCCACTGCGATCGGAAGTAAGGATGGAAATGTGGAGGTCAACATAAAGGACAATGTTACCATTGATACAGACAATGCTTCTGCAACTGCAGAGCCGGACCATGCAGGCTCCAGTATCGGCGGCGGGGATATTCGCGGAGATTCGAACAGAAAAGTTGTAGTGAACATTGACGGCGGAACAAACGGAAAAGTTAAGATCGGCGATGGGGTTCAAATATTTGGAAAATATGGTGCGATTTCCGCCACCGAGGTCAACATCGGTGACAATGTGCTGCTTAAAATGAAACCATGGGAATCGTCGGATGCTAAGTATATCAATGTGAAAGGTGCTGAGGCTGCGGTAGGCAAAAGAAATAACCCCGCAGCCGGCGGCCTTGTAAACACCATTGGCGATAATACGGAGCTGTGGTACTACAGTAAAGGCTGGCAGCAAAAGATCGTCCATGGCAAAAATGTTTGCACCAAAAACGAGATCGACCGCAAGGATGCCACCTGCACGGAAGATGGCTGGGTGAAGTACGGATGCACCTATGAGAGCAATAGGTATGCCACTGCCCCGGAGCATATCGACGAGTGGACGGAGACTATCCCCGCCACCGGCCACCACTGGAAGGACAACGGCAACGGCACCCACACCTGCACCAAGTGCGGTGCCACCGAAGCCCTGCCCGCCGACACCAACAGCGCCCTTGAGCTGCGGGTGGTGGACGCCGAGGGCATGAATGAGCCCTTTACCGTGAGCGAGAACGGCACCCTGCGCACCTACACCGGTGCCTACGACACCGCCACCCTTACCGGCGACCTGGACACCCTGCGCTACCTGCAGGACCACGGCGCACAGACCATCCAGTTCGTCACCAATGGCCAGACCAGCAGCTTTGCCATCAACGACCTGCTGGCACAGGGCAGCGGCAGTGAGGTGTTCTACCTCACCCACCGTGGGACCGAAGAGCCCACCCTGCTGCTGGTGGAGGCAGACCACAGCGAACTGGTGAAAGACTAACCATCCCCGGAGGCGGAGTTTACCGCAAAGCTCCGCTTGCCTCCTTATTGCAAAAGCCCCCGGCACGTTCCGCATCGTGCCGGGGGCTTTTTTTGGTTATAGAGATGACGCTTTCCCTCACCTCTAAGGCTCTCCCTCTGGGAGAGCTGGCGCGTGAGCGCCTGAGAGGGCAAGGATGCTGAGACAAAACAAAAACACAGCGATAAGATGACTCTATCAAAAGCCAATGCTTATCGCTGTGTGGATGCTCTTTCGTGCCGGGTTTGCCCGCTTCGCAGACACTGCCCGGGTTGCGGCTCCCAGCGTCTGCTTCGCTGCCGCTCGCATCCTGCTGGCCGCGGCCCCAACAGCTCCTCCCTGTTTCCGCCACTGGCGGCGGTCGTCGCCGTTGCCCCCTCGACAAACGCCCCCAACTCTCCTATAATAAAATCATCCCAACGAAAGGCGGTGTCCCCATGCGTTTCCTTCACCTCTCCGACCTGCATCTGGGCAAGCGGGTCTGCGAATTCTCCATGCTGGACGACCAGCGCTACATTTTAGAGCAGGTCCTCTCCCTGCTGGACGCCCGGCCCGTGGACGGCGTTCTGCTGGCAGGCGACCTCTACGACAAGCCCGTGCCGCCCGCCGAGGCGGTGCGGCTGCTGGACTGGTTCCTCACCGAGCTTGCGGCGCGGGGACTGCCCGTTTTTGCCGTCAGCGGCAACCATGACTCGGCAGACCGCATCGCCTTCGGCGCACAGCTGCTGGCGGGGAGCCGGGTGTACGTCAGCCCGGTCTTCACCGCACCGCCCGCGCCCATCACCCTGACGGACGAATACGGCCCGGTGGACGTCTGGCTCCTGCCCTTTTTGAAGCCTGCCGCCGTGCGGCACGTCTTCCCGGACGAGAAGATCGAGAGCTATAACGACGCCATTGGCTGCGTACTGAACGCCTGTACACCCGACCCCGCCCGCCGGAACGTGCTGGTGGCCCACCAGTTCGTGGCCGGGGCGGCGGTCTGCGAGAGCGAAGAGCCCAGCGTGGGCGGGGTGGACAGCATCGACGTCTCCCTCTTCGAGGGCTTCGACTATGTAGCTCTGGGACACCTCCACAGTCCTCAGAAGGTGGGGCGGGACACCGTCCGCTACGCAGGCAGCCCCCTCAAATATTCCTTCTCCGAGGCCCATCAGCACAAAGCCGCCCTCTTCATCACCCTGGGCGAAAAGGGCAGCGTCCGCTTCGAGGCCGCGCCTCTCACCCCCCGGCACGACCTGCGGGAGCTGCGGGGCAGTTACATGGAGCTCACCGACCGCCGGGCCTACGACGGCACGCCGACGGACGACTACCTCCACATCACCCTCACCGACGAGCAGGACGTCCCCGACGCGCTGGCCCGGCTGCGGGTCATCTACCCGAACCTCATGCGGCTGGACTACGACAACCGCTGCACCCGGGCCGCCGAGACGCCCGACGCCGCTGCCCGGGCCGAGAGCAAAACGCCCCTCGAGCACTTTGCGGCCTTTTACGAAGCCCAGAACGGCCAGCCCCTCTCCGACGAACAGGCGGCGTTCTGCCAATCGCTCATCGAGGACATCTGGAAGGAGGACGAAGCATGAGGCCCCTGAAACTGACCCTGTCGGCCTTCGGGCCTTATGCCGCCGAGACCGTTCTGGACCTCGCCCAGCTGGGCAGAGGCGGGCTCTACCTCGTCACCGGCGACACCGGCGCGGGCAAGACCACCCTCTTCGACGCCATCACCTACGCCCTCTACGACCATTCCAGCGGCGGCGTCCGGGAAGGAGCCATGCTCCGCAGCAAGTACGCCGAGCCCGGCACCCCCACCTTCGTGGAGCTGGAATTTGAGGTGCGGGGACAGCGCTGCACCGTCCGCCGCAACCCCGAATACCTCCGCCCGAAAGCCCGGGGCGAGGGCTTTACCACCGAAAAGGCCGACGCCTGCCTCACCTACGCCGACGGCCGTCCGCCCGTCACCCGGGCCAAGGACGTCACCGCCGCCGTGGTGGACATCATCGGGCTGGATTACAACCAGTTCTCCCAGATCGCCATGATCGCCCAGGGGCAGTTCACCCGGCTGCTCAACGCCTCCACCGAGGAGCGGAGCAAGATCTTCCGCAAGCTGTTCCGCACCCAGCCCTACCAGCGTCTCCAGGAGCGGCTGCAGGCCGAGAACGCCGCCCTCACCCGCCAGCGGGAGGAGCAGAGCGTCCGCATTGGGCAGCTGCTCTCCGGCCTGAGCTGGGCCGAGGGGGACGCCGACGAGGCCGTTCTGGACGCGCTGGCCCCCCTCTGCGAGGCGGGCGGGCAGGCGTCGCCGGAAGGGGTGCTTCCCCTTCTGGATGCCCTGCTGGCCGGGCAGGAGCAGGCGCTGAGCTTGTCCACTTCCGCCCGGACTGAGGCCGAGGCAGAGCTGGACAAGCTCCAGCAGACGCTGGGCCGGGCCGAACAGGCCGAGAAGCTCCGCCTCGAGCTGACCGCCGCGCAGGCCCGTCAGGACGCTCTGCGGCCCGTTCTGGACGCCGCCGAGGCCGAAGCGGCCCGCCACGCCGGGGATTCCGCCGCGCTGGACGCGCTGGCCGGAAAGCTCGAGCGGGCAAAAGCCGACCTCGCGGCCTTCGACGGGCTGGACAGCCTCGAAAAGAGGCTTTCTGCCGCCCGGGACGCCGCCACCCTCGAGAACGCCAGAGCTGAAAAGCGCCGCGCCGCCCTCGGGCAGCTGGACGGAGAGCTGACCGCCTTGGAGCAGAGCCTCGCCGCCCTTGGGGGCGCAGAGGCCGAGAAGGTGAGCCTTGAGGCCCGGGCCGAACAGCTGGCCCGGCGGGAAACGGCCCTCTCGCAGCTGGCCCAGAGCCTCGCCGAGGGGCAGCGCCGGGGGCAGGCCGCACGGCAGGCGCAGGAGCTCTATCTTCTCGCCGACGACGCAAAGGAGCGCGCCCACGCCCTCCGCGACCACCTCGAGCGGGCCTTTCTCAACGCGCAGGCGGGCCTGCTGGCCGAGAGTCTGACGGAGGGTTCTCCCTGCCCCGTCTGCGGCAGCACCCATCACCCGAAGCGGGCCGTTCTGCCCGCCGAAGCCCCCACGCAGGCCCGGGTGGACGCGGCCAGACAGTCCGCCGACGAGGCCGACCGCGCCGCACAGGAAGCCAGTGCGGCCGCCGCCAAGGCCGTGGCCGCAGACCGGGAGGCCAAAGCCACCCTCCGCCGGGACGCCGAGGCCCTGCTGCCGGAACGGTTCACCTCACCGGAGGGGCCGGTGAAGCTGACCGTCTCGCTTCTGAAGACGGCTCTGGCCGAAGAAAGCGAGGCCCTGCACGCCGCACAGGAAGCCCTCGACAAGGCGCAGAAGCAGAATGCCGCCGATCTCGCCGCCAAGGCCCGGCAGGAGGACGAGCGGCAGAAAAAGACCGCCCAGCGCTCTGCCCTCGAGGCCGAGGCACGGGCTTCCGCCGAGGAAGCCGCCCGGCAGTCCGCCGCCGCCAAGGCGCTGGAGGCCCAGTGTGCCGAGGCCCGGGCCGCTCTGCCCGCCGCCGGCCGGGAAGAAGCCCGCCGGGCGCTGGCCGGGCTGGAAAACGAGCGCTGCGCCCTCCGGGCCGGAATGGACGCCGCCGCGTCGGCTCTGGCCAGGGCCCGGCAGGACTACGCCGCTGCCGAGGCCGCAGTCACGGCCCTGACGGCCCAGCAGACGGAGGCGGGCGAAGCCGCCGACCTGCCCGCCCTCGAATCCCAGCGGGACGCTCTGACGGCCCGGCGCACCGCTCTCGCGGCGCAGGAAAAGGCCCTGACGGCCCGCCTCCTGCCCAACCGGAAGGCCGCCGACCTCTACCGTCAGCACGCCGCCGCCCGGGCGGAGCTGGAACGCCGCTGGCAGTGGGTGAACGCCCTCGCCTCCACGGCGGGCGGCACCCTCAGCAGCAAACAGAAGATACGCCTTGAGGCTTACATCCAGATGAACTACCTCGACGCCATCCTCGTCCACGCCAACACCCGCCTCATGCAGATGACCGCCGGGCAGTACGAGCTGGAGCGGGTGGGCGCCGAGAACCAGCGCAGCCAGTCCGGCCTCGACCTCGGCGTCATCGACCACTACAACGGCACCCGCCGCAGCGTCAAGACCCTCTCGGGCGGCGAGAGCTTCAAAGCCTCACTGGCGCTGGCTCTGGGCCTCTCGGACGAGGTCCAGAGCGCGGCGGGCGGCATCCGGCTGGACACCCTCTTCCTCGATGAAGGCTTCGGCTCGCTGGACGACGAGAGCCTTGAGCAGGCCATCCGGGTCCTCGCCGGCCTCACCGAGGGCGACCGCCTCGTGGGCATCATCTCCCACGTCGCCGCGCTCAAGGAGCGCATCGACAAACAGGTGGTCGTAAAAAAGGCCCGCAGCGGGGGGAGCACGGTGGAGGTCATTGTGTGACCGCTTCCCTTCTCTTCCGCATCACCTGCCTTCTCAGGGCCGCGTCCTTCAGAAAGTCTTTTGCCTGCTCAGGCGGGCGGGTGGCATAGAACGCCTTGTTTTTCGGGACGTACGTCTCGGCGGGAGCCGGCCGCTCCCGGTCGCGGGCCATCCAGACCGTGGCCGCTGCCTGCCAGTTCCGCATGGGGTTCTGGCCCACCCGCCAGCCGTTGGATTCATAGAACGCCCGGAACCGGTCGGCCTGAGCCTCCGTTCCGTTCTTCCGGATAAAGTAGTCCCGGACTTCACCCTCGTCCGGCGGACAAAAATCGGGCTCGCCCGGGGGCGGGAGGGGCGCGTCAGCGCAGTCAGCCTCCCCATCCGGGAGGACAATATCAGGCTCAGACTCAGAATCAGATGCAGAACCAGTATCAGAGACGGAATCAGAACCAGATACAGCCATCTTTGCCATCGGCGCATGGCATTTGCTATTTTTGCCATGCTCTTCGCTGTGCCAGCGGCTCTCAGCCCCCTTTGTCCCCGCCTCGGCCCGGCGCTGGCGGGTCTCCTCCCACTTGCGGGCGTTCTCGTCGAGGCCCCCTTCCATAAAGGTCCACGCCATCCGGAGCATCGGGTCGGTGAAATCGGGCCGCTTCCCTTCGGGATAGGCCAGCAGTGCGTCCAGGAGCATCCCCTTCTGCTCCAGCGACAACGCCCCCAGCGGGCGCTGCCACTCGCCAAATAAGATAACGCTGCGGTGTTTCTTTTCGGTCAATCCTCTTTCCTTCCTTTCCTTCTTTGTGTTTTCCTTCGGTGTCTACAACTCAATGTAGTTTGTCTTGTTCAAAAAGTCAACCTTTTTGAGAAAACAGTCGAAACGTTGTGGGAAAAGGCGCAAAAAAAGAACAGGGGGCTTTTCTGACTGGAAAAGCTCCTGTTCTTTTGTCGAAAAATATGCTATACTTATTTTGCGGCCTCGTCCGCCCATTTTAAGTGGGAGGGAGGTGAACCGCCATGGATTTATTTTTATCTCTGCTTCTGTCCGTCGCAGCAAATGTAATTTCGTACTACATTTGCAAGTGGCTTGACGGATGGTTTTCGGGCCGTAAGCACTAAATAAAGAAGACCCCCTTTCGGAGTTGCAGCTCCGTGAGGGGGTTTTCTTTTCGCTTTGGTGAACCACCATAAATATGTTTATCTCTGCACTTTTATTATATGCTGTCTTGCAAAAAAGTCAACCCAAATGCAGAAAGTTTATAAACGTATATTCCCCGCCGCCTCCGCACACCCTAGGTGTGGAGGTGTTTTTTTATGGAATCTCTGACGCCCTTCATCCGCCATGAGCTTGAGGATGCGCCCGGGCCGAACGGCCCGCCGGAGGAGACGAGCAGCGTGGTCAGCCCGCCTTTGGGCGTGGGACCCGGTCAGCCGCCCGTCACGGAACCGCCAAAACCGGGTCGCGGCTCCCAGCAGCCGCCGTCGCAGCCGGACGGCCCGGATGTGCAGCTCCCGCCGCCGGAAGTCCCGCAGCCCCGTCCGGACTGCGGCATCCCCATGACCGACGGCACCCCTGCGGCCTGTCGGCAGAAGAACGCCGCCGAGTATCTGGCCGGGCGGTCGCCGGGGGTCATGACCCAGTACGGGCAGGGACTGTTTGGCCCCCAGCAGCACACCAAAAGCCCCCACCCGGCGCCGGAGGAGGACGAAAGCGGCGTTTTACAGCTGGTAGAGTGGCGCGAAGAAGCGCCTTACGGTTGAAAGAGATGTAAAATTCAGAAATTATTTTCCAATTACCTGTTGAAATCTTTGCGCACTTCTTTTATTATGGTAGCAAACAAAGCAAAGGCAGGTAATGCACTATGGCAGAAATCAAATACGAGATCGTTGAGCGCATCGCAGTCCTCGGAGAGCGTCCCCGCGGCTGGGAGCGCCAGCTCAACCTCATCAGCTGGAACGAAGGCGAACCCAAGTACGACATCCGCGACTGGTCCCCGGACGGCACCCGCATGGGCAAGGGCATCTCCCTGAGCCACGACGAGCTGGCCATCCTGAAGGGCATCCTCGAGGATATGGAGCTGTAAGATGACGGACCGCGAGGAATTTCTGGAGATATTCCGCACCCACGTCACCCGGCCCGGCAGCGAGAAGCTGCTGGACTGGATGGACAGCAAGACGGACTTCTTCTCCGCGCCGGCGTCCACCCGCTTCCACGGGGCCTGCGAGGGCGGGCTGTGTGCGCACAGCCTGAACGTCTACCGCGTGCTCCACGGCACCTTCTTCACGCCGGACGAGGACAGCGAGGAGACCTTCGCCATCTGCGCACTGCTCCACGACCTGTGCAAGGCCAACTTCTACAAAAAAGGCACCCGCAACGTGAAAAACGAAACGACGGGCCAGTGGGAGAAAGTCCCCAGCTACAGCGTGGAGGACATGTTCCCCTACGGTCATGGCGAGAAAAGCGTCTTCCTCATCGAGCGGTTCATGAAGCTGAAGGTGGAAGAAGCCGTGGCCATCCGCTGGCACATGGGCGGCTTCGACGACGCCGTCCGGGGCGGCAGCTTTGCCCTGTCGGGGGCCTTCGAGAAGTACCCTCTCGCCGTCAAGCTCCACATCGCCGACCTCGAGGCGACCTATCTGCTGGAACAGCGGGGCGAATGATACAAAAAAGACCATCTGTCTTTCGACAGGTGGTCTTTTTAACTCTTACTTTTCCTACGGCATCAGCTTCGAAAGCTCGGCCAGGACCTCGTCGCCGAGGTGTTCCAGCTTTGTTTTCGGTTGACGGTCCGCAGCAGGCGGTGTCTGTGCAGCCGTCTCCGGGAGCGGGACCGCGGGCTGTGTGGACGGAACATCCAGCCGCAGCGGGGCGGTGGATATTTTGTCCAGCTCGCTCCGCAGCTCCTCACACCGGACGGTCAGCTCGGCGTTCTCCTTCCGCAGGGCCAGCATGGTGCGCTCGTAGGCGAACATCCGTGTCTCATAGCGGCGAAGCTCGGCGTTGGCCGCATTGAGCTTCCGGCTCAGCTGCTCGAGCTGAGTCGGCCCGGACGCAGCGGGCAGAGCCTCAGGGCATGACTTCTCCTGTTCGGATGCCATCGCCTCTTCCACCTCCTGCAGTCTGCGCTGGGCGCAGCGATGCTCCCGGGCAGTCTCCCGGCAGAGCTGTTCCAGCCGATGCAGCTCCGGCGTCCGGCGGCTGCTCAGCCACTCCAGCGGCAGCTTTGTCTGTTGCTGCTCCACGGTACGGCCTCCTTCCGCTTTTTCTGCGCAAGGGGTTCTCTATTCTTGCGCTTATCTACGCTTGTTCAGGATCGCCAGCAGGTCGTCGTAGTAGCTGGTGTCGCTGTTCTCCTCTTCCACGGGCTTGGCGGCAGAAGCACTGCCAGAAGCGGCGGAGGGAGTGTTGACCTCGGCGCTGAAGACAGCGGACGGAGCAGAAGCCGTCACGCCGGGAGCAGTACCGGCGGCAGCAGTACCCAGAGTGCTGCGCAGGCCGTCAGCGGCCTTGTTGTCAAAGCCGGTGGCCACGACAGTAACGCGCATCTCATCGGAGAGGTTCTCGTCGAAGGCAGTACCCCAGATGATGTTCGCATCGGGATGTGCGCTCTGGGTGATCATGGAAGCAGCAGTCTCAACATCGTCCAGGCCGATATCCGGGCTGGAGGTAATGTTGATGATAACGCCGCGTGCACCGGCAATGCTGGTTTCCAGCAGCGGGCTGGAGATTGCAGCCTTGGCAGCGTTTTCTGCCTTGCCTGCACCCTTGGCAACGCCAACGCCCATGTGGGCAAAGCCAGCATCCTTCATGATGGAACGGACGTCAGCAAAGTCGAGGTTGATGAAAGCGGGAACATTGATCAGGCTGGAGATGCTCTCAACGCCCTGGCGCAGCACGTTATCGGCTGCTTCAAAAGCGTTCATCAGGGTGATCTTTTCCTGGCTGATGAGCTTCAGCCGCTCGTTCGGGATCACGATCAGGCTGTCTACATGCATCATCAGGTTGGCAATACCCTGTTCGGCCATGCTCATCTTGCGCTTGCCCTCAAAGGCAAAGGGCTTGGTGACAATACCGACGGTCAGGATGCCCAGGTCATGGGCCGTTTCGGCCACGACCGGTGCAGCGCCGGTGCCGGTGCCGCCGCCCATGCCAGCGGTGATGAACACCATCTGGGCACCTTTCAGTGCATTGGCGATCTCATCCTTGCTTTCCTCCGCTGCACGCTGGCCGACCTCCGGGTCAGCACCAGCGCCGCGGCCCTTGGTCAGCTTTGCGCCAAGCTGAACCTTCTGGGTAGCCTTAGAGTTGACCAGTGCCTGCTGGTCGGTATTCATTGCTACAAATTCAACGCCATTCAGGCCAGCTTCAACCATGCGGTTCACAGCATTGCCGCCGCCGCCGCCAACACCGATAACCTTAATGTTGGTTACATTCTGCATCTCTTCATCGAGAACGAACGCCATAAGTGTATCCCCCTAAAGAATATAAAATTGCAAATGCAACAGGGCCGGATTTCCGCCAGCGGACACACTGACCCCCATAAAGGAAGCGCCGCCCCACACCCCAAACTTTGCTTACGCGCGTTGCGGTGCAGCCAGCTCTTCCTAAGATATCGCATATAACTGTTTATAAGAATAACAAATTCTGCAAATAATTTCAATACCCACACGCTAAAAAGCCAAAAAATAGATGTTCACATTTGTGGGTATCACAAAAAGCCCCGCAGGTTTTGCGGAGCTTTGGTGAATTATGACAATATTTTTACAGTTTTTTCGTCTATCTGCCAGCTTCTGTCCCGGTGTGGCCTGCCCGGCAGTCGGCTCCCAGGCGGCGCAGATCCCCCGCCAGGTCGGCATAGCCGCGCCGGATATGTCCGGCATCCAGCACCCGCACGCAGCTCCCGTCCCCCACACCAAGGCCCGCCAGCACCAGTGCTGCCCCGCCCCGCAGGTCTGGTGCAGTCACAGTGGCACCATGCAGTTTTGCGCTGCCGCCAAGGTACAGCAGCCGTCCCTCGCTGCGGGCATCAGCCCCCAGGGCGGCAAAGCCCTGCGCACAGGCAAAGCGGTTTTGGAACAGGCCGTCATAAATGCGGGATGCTCCCTCCGCCCCCAGCAACACCGCTGCAGCCAGCGGGGCAGTATCTGTGGCAAGGCCAGGGTAAGCAGCCGCTACAAGTTCCTGACCGCCGCGCAGCTTTGTCTCCTGATCCCGCGTGATGCTAAACTCATTTTCCCCGCGGGCAACCTCGCAGCCGCTGCCCTGCAAAAAGTCCAGAAACGCCGCCAGCCACACCGGACTGCACTGCGTTACCGTCACCCGCCCGCCTGCAATGGCGGCGGCTGCCGCATAAGTCGCTGCGGCAATGCGGTCCGGCAGCACGGTATGCACACAGCCGTCCAACAGCTCGCCGCCGGTACCTCGGATACAGACCACCGGCGTACCCGCCCCCGTGATCTTTGCCCCACAGGCGTTCAAAAAAGCGGCGGTATCCGCAATTTCCGGCTCGCACGCCGCACCGCGCAGGGTAGTAACGCCCGCCGCACAGCAAGCCGCCAGCATCAGGGTCAGGGTTGCTCCCACGCTGGGCAGGCGCAGAGCAAAATCCGTACCACGCAAAACGCCGTGGCGGCGCAGCACCACGCACTCTGCCGCCGCGCACACCTGTGCCCCCATGGCCGTCAGCCCGGCCAGGTGGATATCAATGGGCCGCGGCCCCAGTCTGCACCCGCCGGGCAGCGGCAGCTCTGCCCAGCCCGCGCGGGTCAACAGCGGTGCCAGGTAAAACACCGACCCCCGCATAGCCCCCGCCAACGCCGTGGGCACCCGCCCGCTGATCTGCCGGGCTGGCTGGGTGACAAGGTCCTGCCCGGCCCAGGCCGCCCCACTGCCCACAGCCCGCAGCAGATCCAAACTGGTCTGCACATCCCGCAGCAGGGGCACCCGGCGCAGGGTGCAGGGCTGCGCACACAGCAGCGTTGCTGCCAAAAGGGGCAGCACACTGTTTTTGGCCGCTGCCGGGCGGATGCTCCCCCGCAGCGGGTTCCCGCCTGTTACTTCGATATATTCCATTGCCGCACCGCCCCTCTTTGTTCCCACACCAAAGTGCCCTTTTCTATCATATGCCGCACCCGCACAAAACAGCTCTGTTCCACGGGTTTTACAGCAAAATCGGCTGCAGCTGCACCCCGCGCAGAGCGGCTTCCAGCGTATCCGGCAGCTGGGTAAAATCCGCTTTCAGGCTGCAGGGCTTTTTGTAGCTGTCGTCCTGGCCAAAGGGAATGAAATAATAATTTTTGCGCTGCAGCAGCGCCGCCAGCGCTCCCACGCTGCCAGAAAGCCCATCGTTGGTGGATACCCCGATTACCACCGGCCTGCCGCCGCGCAGCATGCTTTTGGCCGCCAGCGTGACCGGCGTTGCGCTGATGCCCGCCGCCAGCAGCGCCATCGTTGTGCCGGTACAGGGAGCAATGACAAGTGCCTGTGCCATATGTTTGGGGCCAAGAGGTTCCGCTTCCCGCAGATCCTCCAGCGGGCGGTGGCCGGTGGCTTCCTCCAGGCGCTGCTTCCAATCTGCCGCGCGGCCAAAGCGGGTATCCAGCGCCGACGCAGCATAGCTCAGCATCGGCAGTACTTCCCACCCGCAGGCGCGCAGGCGGATGATTTGCGGTAGAACCGTTTCAAATGTGCAAAAGCTGCCGCACAGGGCAAACACCACCGTGCGCGGCGGTTCCAGGCTGGAATTCATCAGCTCACTCCCCTTTCGCTGCGGGCCGTGGCGGCACGCTCCTGTAAAATCACTTCCACGGTATGCGCCACCAGCGCACCGGCGGTTTCGGGCGCACAGCGGGCGGGCAGGCTCAAGGCATGTTCCGCACGCAGGCCCAGTTCCCGCGCGGCGGCAAAATCCGTTCCGCCGGGGCGGCTGGCAAGGTCCAGGATCAGCGCCCCCCTGGGCAGACAGCGCAGCTGGGCCGCCCCCAGCACCGGGGCCGGTATGGTGTTGATGACCGCATCAAAGTGCGGCAGAAGCTGTTCCAACGCGGTCAGCGGTGCGGCATGCAGCCCCGCGCAGCGCGCTGCGGCCCGCTGTTCCGGCGCGCGGGCGGCAATGGTCACCTGCCCGCCCAATGCCTGCAGCCGCCGGGCCACCGCCCGCCCAATGCGCCCATACCCCAACACCAGGAACTCACTTTCCCATATCGTGCGCTGGCGCAGCTGCATCAGCAGGGCCAGGCACCCTTCCGCCGTGGGTACTGCGTTCAGGCAGGCCAGCTCCGGCCGCAAAAAGTAATCCACCAACTCCACCCCGGCGGCCTGCGCCGCTTTGCGCACCGGCTCGCTGATGCGCCCGCCAAGGGCCAGCGTACCGGGGCGGGCGGCGCGCAGGATGCGGGCAAGGTCCGCCGCCTCGGCATCCATCGGCATAGGCAGCAGAATGTAATCCGCCTGCCCGGCCCCCTCTGCCCCCAGCACGGTATAGCCACTGTTCTGCAGCGCCCGCGCCGCCGCCAGTTGGCGGGCATCCCGCCCAACCACACAAAAAGTCAAATTACATGCTGCCGCCATAATGCTTCCCCCCGGTGTTGTATCTGGCCGTTTGTTCCATGTTATGCCGGGGTGGGCGGCATGGTTCCGTCAGAACATCAAAAACGCCTGCCGCAAAAAAGTTCCCCCGCCTGCATCACAAAGAATACAGACAGGGGAATTTTTCTATTTATTGGTTATGCTCCGTTTTAATAGCTGCGCAGGGCATCGCACTGACCGCGCAGGATACGCAGCGGCTCCACGGGGGTTTTGCCCACGCGCACTTCCACCACGGTAGCTTTGTCGGTGGTGCCGAGGGCATCGCCCTGGGCCACGATTGCACCTTTTTCTACCGTCAGCCTGCGCAGGCCATAGTAAATCGTCTTTACGCCCGCGCCGTGCTCGATCACCAGCGTATTGCCCACATTGGGCAATTTTTCCGCCAGCAGTACCTTGCCGCCCGCCGGGGCAATCAGGTCGCACCTGCCGGAAAGCACCACATTGATGCTGGTGCGGCCGGTACCGGTGTTGTTCTTGCGCTCGGTCTGGGTACGGTTGACATATTCGGTCAGGCCATACGGCAGGGTGACCTCCACCTTATCGCTGAACGGCGAAGCAAACCCAGTGTCCGCCCAGTAGATGGTATCCGATGCCGTATCCAGCAGGTCCAGCACCTCCTGCGGGGTATCATCCGCGCCGGCATACGGTGTGACCAGTCTGGACTTGGAAGTATAATCCCGAAAAGATGCGGCGCTCTTGCTCACGTTCAGGGTAAGCTCCTGCACCTCGCCGTCCACGGTGACCTTGATGGTATAGCTGCCAGGCTCGGTTTCCAGCGGGACCGCCAGGTAGGCCACCCAGCCATCGCCGGTCGCGCTGGCACGGAAGCCGGTATCCGGCAGTTCTGCCGTCAGGCTTGGCTTGGTATCCGTCTGCTGGCCCGTTACCTTTACGGCCACAACGCCACCCGGCGTAACAGCCTGGGTATTCAGCCGCACGGTAGCCTTAATCGTTACATCAAATGTGAACTCATAGGTCTGGTGGCCCGAAACTGTCGGTTCGCTCTGGTAACCCTCGCCACTGCTGACCACCAGCTTGGCGGTGTAGCTGCCGGGCGTGGTAAAGCGGTAGGCGACAAATTCCTGGGCACTACCGCTGAACACTTCCTGCTTGTTCTCGTCCTTAACGGTCACTTCGGTGCTGCAGTCCGCCGGGGTCACCCGCAGCGTCATGGTGCCGCCGCCAAAATCAGATTCCAGCGCTGTGGGAGTGCTGGAAAGTGTCTCAGCATAGGTACGCTTAAGGTGGTTGCCTGCCACTGGCACCTGCCAATGGTACGCCACGGGGTCCAGCTGCTGGCCCGCCACTGTTACCGTAACGGCAGGAATCATATCCGGCGTGGCCTTTTTGTACAGCCAGTATATGCCGCCTGCGGCGATCATACCCGCCAGCAGCACCACCAGCAGCAGCCAGCCGATCAGCAGCCGCACGGCGCGGCCCACTTTGCTTCCAGTCGATTCCGGCGTATCTGCCTCTTTCTCCGCCTGTTCTGCTTCGGCATCCTCGATCTGTTCAATCGAAACCTGGACCGTTCGGGTGATCTCCGCCTTGCGCCGCTCTGCTGCAACGCGCTGTTCCGGGGTCAGTTCCGGTTCGTCATCCTCCGGCTCCGGCGGCTCCGTGGCCTGGGGCAGCTGCGCGGCTTTGGGTTCCTGCACCGCCTTTTCCGGCATTTCCGGCGCGGCGGCTGCTTCAGCCGGTTCGGCCACAGCGGCAGGTTCCGGCGTTTGCGGTTTTTCCGGCGCTTCCGGGGGTTCCGGCTGGGGCTCAGCATATTGCTGCGGTTTTGCTTCCGGCTTGGGGGTAGCCTTTTTGCGGCGGCGTTTGCCGCCTGCCTGCCCGCTGCGCGGCGCTTTGGGCTTGGCTGCCACCTGTTCCGGGGCGGCAGCTTCGGTCTGCTCGGCTTGTTCCGCCCGCGTTTTTGGTTCTTGCGGGGATTTTGTATTTTGGGGTTCGCTTTTTTGTTTTTGCGTGCCCGTTTTGCGGTGCGCAGTATTGCTATTGCTGGCATGGGGTTTGGCCATCCTGCCTCGCCCCGTGCCTGGAGCGGTTTTGCCCTGCGTGCGCTGCCCGCCCCTGGCTTTGGGCTTTGGCTGCTGCGCCGGCTCCATCGCAGTCTGTGTTACCTTCTCTTCGTCCATCGCTTTCTCCACCAACATTTGCGATTTATCGTTGCTCTAACTCTATTTTGTTACATTGTTTCGCGGTACAAAAGGCCGCTGCTGCCCGTCAGGGCGGCAGCAGGGTCAACGGACTTGCTGCCAATGCGCAGCTCCCAGATCAGGGTATGCTCCTCACTGGTGGTGCCCAGTTCTTCGCCGCGGGCAAGGCTCTGCCCACGCTGCACCTTTACGGCATCCAGCCCAAACAGATAGCTCTTAACCCCGCAGCCATGGTCAATCACCACGGTGCCGCCGGTCAGCGCCAGCGTTCCGGCGTACACCACAGTACCCGCCTGCGGTGCCGTAACGGCGGTACCCGCTGCGGCGTTATAATTGATGCCAGTTGCCCGGCCGGTAATGGTCCCATCGGTGCGCAGCCGCGCGCCGTAATCCGCCAGAATCGCACTGGGCACCGGCGAGGCAAAATTGCCCTGCCACAGCTTTTCGCTGCTGCCCTGTGTGTAAAGGGGCCAGATCGCATTTTTATATTCCGTTGCTGCGCCCGGTATGTCTGCCTCTGCGGCCACATCCACGGTTTTGGCCTCGCTCTGCATCACGTTCAGGGTCAGCTCCTGGGTCAGGCTGCCGCAGGTCACGGTCAGGGTATGGGGGCCGCCCTCGGCATTATAGGTTACCGGGATATAGCCCATATACCCACCGGTCACCGGGCGGAACCATACATCCCCCAGGTCGGTTTCCACGGTCGGCTCGCTGCCATCCAGAATGCCGGTGATGACCAGTGCCGCCACGCCGCCCTGGCTGACGCGCTCACTGCTGAGCACCGCCTTGGGCTGGATGTTCATGGTATAAGATGCACAGTACCGGTACCAGCCGGTGGCATCGCCGGGGTCCGCCGTGTTGCGGTAAGCGGTCAGGGTCAGCTCATAGCTGCCATTTTTGGGGTAGGCATACATCGCAAAGGCAGCGGCATCCCCCTGCACCACAACACTGCCGGCCGAATCTTTCAGCGTAAGGGTCGTGCGCTGCGCCCAGTCCGGCAAAACCAGCTCCGGGGCAGCTTCCGTCATTTCGCCCAGCTTTTGCACCGTCAGGGTGCTGGGCTGTTCAAACGTGCGGTTCAGCACATTGCCCAGCACCGGCACACTCCAGTCATAGCCGATCGGTTCCAGTTCCGTATCGCCCAAAGTGGGGTGCTGCGTGGGAAGTTTGTCATCGCCCGTCATAGCGTACATGGCGTACCCGGCACCGCCCAGCAGCACCGCCAGCATAACCACCACCATAACCAGCCACAGCAAGAGCTTTTTCATGGCGTTCCCTTTCCTTGGCACAGCAGAAAAATCGAAATTCAGTCTGATTTTATAATCACTGCCGTCATTTTTCTTATTTTCAGCAGCGCCTTATGGTTTATCTGAGCCTTTTTTATCATTTAATAAGTATCACTACTGATTGCAAGAAACACGAACAGCCGGGCCGAAGCCCGGCCATTTTCACTTTTCTGCTGGCTGTTCCGGCTTATTCAGCATCGTCAGCAGCCTTTTCTTCGGCGGCTTCTGTCGGTTCATTGTCGATGGGCAGATATTCGTCGTCATCGTCATAATCGTCGCCGTCATCGCTGTACAGCAGGCGCTCGTATTCGTCCAGTTCCTTTTCGCGGCGGCGCAGGTAGAGCGCAGCGGCAGTCAGGGCACCGGCAGCAGCAAACAAAAACGCCAGAATGGCGCCAAAAGTGGATTTCTTCATCATAATACTTTTCCTCCGCGTATTCTAAAAGGGATGGGTCTGTAAAATATTATACCCGATTAACCGGGTGAATACAATCTTTCCCTTGTAAATTTTTCACACAAAAAGGTTCAGGTATCAAGGTGATACCGCGCCATTCTCCGCAGCATGGTCTCCGGAAAATTTCTTCACCTGTCAAAAGCCATGCCACTCTGCTTGCTTTTTATTCCGGCTGCCACTGGCGCATAATGCCCGCAAATGCGCTTGGCACCGCGTATTCCCCGTTCAGCTCCGCACGGCTGGCCCAGACGCAGCCCTCCGGTGCCGGGCCTGCGGCTGTGCCGCAAAACCCGCTGATCTGCCAGATGCGATGGGTGAACACATGGCGGGTGCTTTGCAGCGGGGCCTGCCACTGCACACAAAGGCCAATGGCGCGCAACGCGGCGTCCAGTTCCGGTTGGGCCATGGCGGTACCCTCAAAGGCAAGGGGCTGCCACAGCCCGGCCAGCAGCCCTTTGGACGGGCGGCGCTGCAAAAGCACGCCCTGCGGCCCGGTGATCAGCGCGGCCGTGACCGGCACCAGCGTTTTTTCCGGCTTAGCCGTTTTGACCGGCAGCTGTTCGGCCCGGCCTGCAGCGCGGCCCTTGCACTGAGCAGCCAGCGGGCAGACCTCGCACTTTGGCGCACCGTTGGGCAGGCAGACCAGCGCCCCCAGTTCCATCAGCGCCTCGTTATAAGGGCCGGGGCGTTCCTTGGGCATTTCTTCCAGCACACGGGCTGTGAACTCGCGCTTGGCGGCAGGTTTGGTAATATCGGCAGAGCTATTATCCAGCCGGGCAAATACCCGCAGCACGTTGCCGTCCACCGCCGGGGCTGGGATGCCAAATGCAATGGAGGCAATAGCCCCAGCCGTGTAATCCCCAATGCCGGGCAGAGCGCGCAGGGCGGCATAATCTGCGGGAAGCTGGCCGCCGTACTGCCGGCAGACGATCTGCGCCGCCTTTTGCATGTTGGCCACCCGGCTGTAATACTCCAGCCCCTGCCACAGCTTGCGCAGCTTGTCCGGGTCGCAGGCGGCAAGGGCGGCGGGGTCCGGCAGTTCGGCCACAAAACGCTCGTAATAGGGCAGCGCCGCCGAGACGCGGGTCTGCTGGAGCATGATCTCGCTGACCCAGATATGATATGCCGAAGGCTCCTGCCGGAAAGGCAGGAGCCTTCGATTCAGTTCAAACCATTGGATCAGCGGTTCGCTGACCGCCCCCATTAAAAACCGCCGCAGGTGCGCGGGAAGGCAATGACGTCACGGATGTTGGGGATGCCGGTGACATACATCAGCAGGCGCTCAAAGCCCAGGCCGTAACCGGCATGCTTTACGCTGCCAAAACGGCGCAGGTCCAGGTACCAGTCATAATCTTCGCGCTTCAGGCCCAGTTCATCCAGGCGGGCCAGCAGCACATCCAGGCGCTCCTCACGCTGGGAACCGCCGATCAGCTCGCCAATGCCGGGCACCAGCATATCGGCGGCGGCAACCGTCTTGCCGTCCTCGTTCATGCGCATATAGAATGCCTTGATCTCTTTGGGGTAATCGGTAACAAACACAGGCTTTTTGAACACCTGCTCGGTCAGGTAGCGCTCGTGCTCGGTCTGCAGGTCAATGCCCCAGCTTACTTTATACTGGAAGTTGTCATCGTTCTTTTTCAGCAGTTCGATGGCATCGGTGTAGCTCACGCGGGCAAAATCGCTGTTGGCAACCAGCTCCAGACGCTCGATCAGGCCCTTATCAAAGAACTGGTTGAAGAATGCCAGCTCGTCCGGGCAGTTATCCAGCAGGTAGCGGATGACATACTTGGTCATGGCCTCGGCGGTGTCCATGTAGGTATTCAGGTCAGCAAATGCCATTTCCGGCTCAATCATCCAGAACTCTGCGGCATGGCGGGTATCATAGCTCTTCTCTGCGCGGAAGGTGGGGCCAAAGGTGTAAACCTTGCCCAGGGCCATTGCCATGGCCTCGGCTTCCAGCTGGCCGGAAACCGTCAGGTTGACCGGGCGCTTGAAGAAGTCCTTGCTGTAATCCACCTTGCCGTCCTCGGTCTTGGGGACATCGTTCAGGTCCAGGGTAGTAACCTGGAACATCTCGCCTGCGCCTTCGCAGTCAGAACCGGTGAAGATGGGGGTGTGTACATAGGTAAAGCCGTTCTTGTGGAAGAACTCATGCAGGGCATAAGCGGCCTGGCCGCGCACACGGAACGCGGCGTTAAAGGTGTTGGTGCGGGGGCGCAGGTGGGTCAGGGTGCGCAGGTAATCCATGCCCATCTTGTTTTTCTGCAGCGGGTAATCGCTGCCGCAGGTGCCCAGCACCGTAACGGTATCGGCGTTGATCTCAAACGGCTGCTTCGCGTTGGGGGTCAGCACCAGGGTGCCGGTCACTTCAAAGCTGGTGTACAGGCCGGATTTTGCAACCTCGGCATAGTTTTCCAGCTTGTCCGCCTGGAAAACGATCTGCACGGGCTTATAGCAGCTGCCGTCTGCCAGAGAGATAAAACCAATCTTTTTAGAATCGCGCACGGTTTTTGCCCAGCCGCAGACAGTAACTTTGGTGCCATCCGCCGGGGTAGCCTTATAGAGCGATGCAATTTCAACTCGTTCCATGTGTTCCCACTCCTAAAATGCAAATGTAGGAGGTGTATCTGAAAACAAAGAAAATGACGACTATTTCGCAAGCACATGCCGGATTCAAGGCAAAAGGCCGCAGGAATCCTTTGTGGATTCCAAGGCTTTTTAACGCGGAATCCGGCTGCGATTGTAGAAATAGGGCAATACCGCATAATTCTAAGTGCCGATACGGCGAGCGAGGTGCGGCAGA
>OJRY01001061.1_pt1 | contig 22931 bp, 14 predicted proteins | sample 1599311 | NCBI WGS metagenome assembly OJRY01 (sample SAMN04168657, study PRJEB22393) | human gut metagenome | biome: human gut microbiome; feature: stool | host: Homo sapiens | collected 2014-03-20 | reverse complement strand
GCGTCACGCGCCAGTTGCGCAGGAAGAGGAAGATGATGATGATGACCAGGATGAAGGCCTCGTAGACGGTCTGTCGCACCTCGTCGATCGAGGCGCGGATGAAGCGCGTGTTGTCGAACCCGTAGGAGGTCACCACGTCGTCCGGCAGGTCTTTCTTCATCGTCTCCATGCGCTGGTAAACCGCATCGGCGATGTCGATGTGGTTGGCTCCCGGCTGGGGGATCACCACGACGCCCACCATCGGGATACCGTTCATCTTCATGTAGCTGCGCGTATCCTGGGGGCCCAGTTCGGCGCGTCCCACGTCGCTCAGGCGGATGATGCGGTTGGAGGCTTCGCGTACGACCAGGTCGTTGAACTCCTGCGTGGTGTGCATCAGCCCCATCGTGCGGATCGTCAGCTCGGTGGTGTTGCCTTCGATGCTGCCCGAGGGAAGCTCTACGTTTTCGCGGTCGAGGGCGTTCTTGATGTCCACGGGCGTAATGCCGTATCCGGCCATCTTGGCCGGGTCGAGCCACAGGCGCATCGAGTAGCGTTTCTCACCCCATATCTGCACGCCGCTGACGTTGTTGATCGTCTGCAGCTGCTCCTTGACCGTCAGGTCGGCGATCTCGCTCAGCTCCAGCAGCGAACGTTTGTCGCTCTGGATGGTTACCATCAGGATCGGTGTGGCGTCGGCATCGGCTTTGGTGACCGTCGGAGGGTCGCAGTCGCGGGGCAGGTAGCGCTGGGCGCGCGACACTTTGTCGCGCACGTCGTTGGCCGCGGTTTCCAGGTCTACCGAGAGTTCGAATTCGACCGTGATGCGGCTCTGTCCCTGGCTGCTGACGCTCGACATCGAGCGGATGCCCGGGATGCCGTTTATGTTCTGTTCGAGCGGCTCGGTGATCTGGTTCTCGATCACATCGGCATTGGCTCCCGGATAGGAGCACGTCACCGAGATGATGGGGTTGTCGACACTCGGGTATTCGCGTACGCCGAGGTAGCTGTACCCGATGAAACCGAATAGCAGGATGATGATCGTCAGCACCGATGCCATTACCGGCCGCCGGATGCTCAGTTCGGAAATATTCATGCGGCGGCGGTTTTATTCGACGGTGTCGAGTTTTACGGGGAGCCCTTCACGCAGCTGGAGCGTGCCGGAGACGATCAGCGTGTCGCCCGGGGCCAACCCCTCGACGACCTGTATCCGCGATTCCGTCCTCAGCCCGGTTTTTATGGCTACGGCGTGGGCTTTGCCGCCCTTGTAGAGGAATACCTTGTCCACGCCCATCTCGGGGACGACGGCCTGGGTCGGGATGGCGATGGCGTCGGGGATGTCGTGCATCCGGATCTTTACGCTTACGAAGCGTCCGGGCAGCAGCCTGCCCCGCGTATTGGGGTAGTGCGCACGCACCGAGAAGTAGTGGGTATTGGGGTCGATCTTCGACTCGGTGGCATATACCTCGGCGTGGAACGTCTCGTTGTACCCCTCGACCGTGAACGTGAGGCGCGTCCCGGGTTTTATCTGGCTGGCGTAGCGCTCCGGGACGGAGAGGTCGATCTTCAGCGGCTTGATTTTGGTCAGCTTGGCCACCACGACGCTCGGCGAGGCATAGGCGCCTTCGCTGACGTTGCGCAGGCCGATCACGCCGTCGAACGGGGCGTGCAGCTCCGTGAGCGCGATGTTCGAACGCACGATGTCGATATCGGCGTTGAGCATCGCCAGTTCGGTGCGTGCCTGTTCGTAGGCTTCCAGGCTGACGGCGTCCTTTTCGAGCAGGGCACTCTGGCGGTAAACACGGTCTTCGGCCAGTTTGAGCTGCGCTTCGTAGCGCGACAGCTGTGCCAGCAGCGGTTTGTCGTTGACTTTGGCCAGCAATTCGCCCTTGCGGACGGTTGAGCCTTCCTGGAAGTTGATCGAGACGATCTTGCCCGAGGTCTCGAACGAGAGGTCTACCTCCTCGTCGGGGAGCAGGCTGCCCACCGAGGTGATTCCGTCCGTGAGGGTTTGCGGCCGCACGACGAGCCCGTTGACGTTCAGGACGCTGCTTTTCCGGGGTATGCTGATTTCCGACGGGTCGGCGTCGGCGGCTGACGAACTGCCGCGGTAGTGGTTGTAAACGACCAGCCCTGTACAGAATACTACGAGGATGACGGACGTGATGATCCATTTCTTTTTTTTCATACCGGAGAGGTTGTCTTTAATGAGGGATATGCAAAGATACGAAAAAACCCGCTATGCCTCCGCTGCCGGAAGGTATAATTGCACCCGTTCGTGGTAAAAACGGGGCCGGTTGCGGGTTCGTGTATGCCCGTTTCCGGCGAAACGGCAAAAAACGCCGGCGAAACGACCGGCACCCGCCGCATTCCCCTACCGTCGGGAGCAATACCTACATGTTATTATTCTGTCCCGAAAATTACCTAAAACAGGGAATTGCCCGGGCTCGGCGGGCACCTTAACTTTGCCACCGCAAACAAAATAAACGGAGAGCCTATGCGTCTTGGAATTTTACTGTTTACCCCTATTTTATTACTGGCGGGTGTTACCCTGCATGCCCAGGAAGCCGTGAACGCCCCCGAACCTGTGGCCGCGGCCGATTCGGCTGCCAATGCCGAGCTGAAGGCACAGCTGAAAGCCGAACTCCTGTCGGAGATCCGGGCCGAGCTCTCTTCCGAAGTGAAGACCGCCGTCAGCAAAGAGGCCGACAAACCCTCACGGCTGACCGTAGGCGGGTACGGCGAGGCCGTCATGACGCGCAATTTCTTCAGCGACAACTACCTGCGTTATATCAGCCCTGACAAGTACAAGAATGACAAAAGCCACGGTCGCTTCGACCTCCCGCACGTGGTCATCTACCTGGGCTACGATTTCGGGCGCGGCTGGTCGATGGGCACCGAGATCGAATTCGAGCACGGCGGCACGGAGAGCGCCTTCGAAACCGAATTCGAGGAGGGCGGCGAGTATGAGTCGGAGATCGAACGCGGCGGCGAGGTCGCCCTCGAACAGTTCTGGCTCCAGAAAAGCTTCAGCCCGGCCTTCAACCTGCGCCTGGGGCATATGATCGTGCCCGTCGGCGGGACTAACCAGCACCACATGCCCACCGAGTTCTTCGGGGTCTACCGTCCCGAGGGCGAGAATACGATCCTGCCCTGCACATGGCACGAAACGGGCATCAGCCTCTGGGGACGTGCCGGTGACTGGCGTTACGAGGTGATGTTCCTGCCGGGACTGGATTCCGACCGGTTCGGCGACAACGGTTGGGTCAGCGGCGGTGCCGGAAGCCCCTACGAATTCAAGATCGCCAATGCCTATGCCGGGGCGTTCCGCATCGACAACTACTCCGTCCCGGGCTTGCGCCTGAGCCTGAGCGGCTATGCGGGCAACAGTTTCAGCAATACCCTGAGTGCCAACCGTACCGGTGCGGACAGATACAAGGACGTGAAGGGTACGGTGATGATCGGCGCCTTCGATTTCCTCTACGATGCCCATAACTGGATCGTTCGCGGTAACTTCGACTACGGGCACCTGACCAATTCGGACAAGATTTCCCAGTTCAACCGCGATATGCCCAACGCATCGCCCTCGCCCAAGCAATATGTGGGTTCGGACGCCATCGCCACGGGGGTGGAAGCCGGTTACGACATCTTCTCGCAGATACGCAAGCTCAAGGAGAGGGGACACCGCTTCTACGTCTTCGGCCGTTATGAGTTCTACGATTCGATGTTCGATACCGCCAAGTCGGTGATCCGCCAGGACTGGTGCGGCCGCCAGCGGGTAGCCGTCGGGTTCAACTATTACCCGATCAAGAACATTGTCATCAAGGCCGAGTACGGCATCGGCCTGCTCCGGTCGTACGACTACACCGACTCCGCCACCGGGGAGACCCGCACGGGGCGTTTCAAAAACGAGCCCTCCCTTTCGCTGGGGATCGCCTATTCCGGCTTTTTCAGACGTTAACCAAATCATAATGAGAATATGAAAAATCTGTTCAAAAATTCCGTTTATGCAGCCGCGGCACTCGTCCTGGCGCTCGGGGCCGCATCGTGCAGCGACAGCGACGGCGATTACACGTTTGCCGACGAGCGTGAAGAGGCGCTCAAGAATGCTGCCGTAGATTTCGTCGACAATAACGTGATTCCGACCTATAAGGCCCTGGCCGACGGGAGCATCGCCTTGCAGGAGGATTGCGAGGCCATGCTGGAGGCTTTCGACGCGGGAACCCTTACGACCCCGCTGGTGCAGGCCGCCTGCAACGACTGGATCACCACGCGCAAGCACTGGGAGCTCAGCGAGGCCTACCTTTACGGCGCTGCGGCCGATTACGACATCGACCCGCATATCGACTCCTGGCCGCTGGACGGCACGGCGCTTCAGAACCTGCTGAACAACAACAGTATGATGGCCGAGATCGAGAGGAATCCCGATTATGTCAGCGCCAATCTGGGTTACGGCCTGCTCGGGTTCCATGCGTTGGAATACATGCTTTTCGAGAATGCGGGCCCCCGCGCCCTCGGCAAATACACCCGTCCCCAGCTGGTATACCTGGTCGGTGTGGCCAACGATCTGTGCAACATGTGCGTACGCCTCGAAGCTTCGTGGGCGGGGCTGGACAATGTCACCGAAGAGAAGCAGACGATCCTGGGCGATGCCGAACTGGAGCCGACTTTCGACTACGGCGCTTCGATGCGCAATTCGGGGAAGGGCGGCAGCAAGTACCGCAACTATAAGGATGCCGCCGAGGAGATCATCCAGGGCTGCATCGACATCGCCACGGAGGTCGGCTCGCAGAAGATCGGCCGTCCGGCCAACGGAACCAGCTCCGAGGATATCAATTACATCGAGTCGCCTTACAGCCAGAATTCGAAGACCGATTTCATCGACAACATCATCAGCATCCGGAACACCTATCAGGGCATGACCTCCGGCGACGCTTCGGTGAGCGACTGGATCGAGGTGGTCGACCCCGTCCTCGATACGGAGGTTCGCAATGCGATTTCCACGGCGATCGAAAAGATCGAGGCCTGCCCGGCCCCGTTCGTCGACAACCGTACGGCACAGGCATGGAAGGATGCCGCCACCTATTGCAATAACGACCTTGTGAACGCGCTTACGAAGGCGCTGACGGCACTGTCGGTCGAAAAATAACCATTTTCAGCAATGAAAAAGCACTTGATTTACAGCCTGTGCATGTCGGCAGCCCTGATGGCTGCCGCGTGCGCTGATGACAAGGGGACGGATCCCGCCCCCGATCCGAATCCCGACCCCGTTCCCGAGGAGTATTACGCCGGCGGCAAGCTCGGCACGGCTTTCAACACCACGTCGGTGGCCTACGAGCAGCCTACGCCGGTCGTCGATGACGACGCCGCGATGACGCAGCGTTTCCTGAACGGCGAGGCGCTGTTCGAAAAACCCTTCACGGCCAACTCGTCGGGTGTGCGCTACGGCCTCGGGCCGCTCTATATCCGCACCTCGTGCCTGCACTGCCACCCGGGCTACGGCCACGGCAAGCGTATCGAAGGCGCGTTCAACACCAACCAGATCGGCAACGGCTACCTGCTGGTTATCACCGACGAGGACGACAATTACCTGACATCGCTCACCGGTATGCCGCAAACGCGGGCCGTGGCGCCGTTCAAAGCCCCGATCGACGAATCGAAGATCATGATCGGCTGGCAGGAGTATACCGACGAGTGGGGCAATAAGTTTCCCGACGGCGAGTCTTACAGCCTGATCTATCCCGAAGTGACGATCCCCGAGGACGCCTATTACGTGCCGCTGATCGGCGCCAAGGGCGAGGTGCCCTATGCCAAGGTGCGCGTGCGCCTCGAATCGACCATCGGCATCTACGGTACGGGCTTGCTGGATGCCATTTCGGACAGCGACCTGAAAGCCGAGTACGTTCGCCAGGAGCAGAACGGCGTGCCGCTCAATCCCGCGATCTTCAGGAACGGCGAGTGGGTCAAGACCTATGGGACGACCACCCATCCGCTGCGCTATACCTATGCCCTGAGTCGCGGCCCGTTGCAGGATGCGGCGGGTGCCAATGCCATCTGGAACATCACCAACGTGACCCGCTCTGACCGCCGTTACCACTACATGACCGCTGCTTATGCCGAAGTAGCGTCGAAGGACGCCGATGTGCAGCGGGATTTCTACACGCTTTTCCCGGCGTGGAACAAGACGGGCGACGTTGCGCAGGATATTTACAACTATCTGATGAACAAGGAACTGCCTGTCGAGATGAGCGATGAGGACTATGTCGACTTCATGGTCTGGCACCGCGGTCTGGCCGTACCGGCGGCGCGTAACCTCGACGATGCGGACGTTAAACGCGGCAAGACGCTCTTCACCGAGATCGGCTGTGCCACCTGCCACCGTCCGACCTGGACGACGGGCGACGATGTCTTTACCGACCCCAACGGTTTCTTTGCCGACGGCGACAGCCGCCTGCCGCGTTATCCTAACCAGAAGATCTGGCCCTACTCCGACATGGTGCAGCACCGGCTCTTCATGGTGAACGACATCCGCACGGGCTGGTGCCGTACGACGCCGCTCTGGGGCCGTGGCCTGAGCGAGAAGTGCACGGGCGCCAGCGACCGCCTGCACGATTGCCGTGCGCGGACGGTCATCGAGGCTATCATGTGGCATGGCGCGGCGCAGAGCGACGCCCGCTGGTCGGTCGAGAAGTTCCGCACGCTGAGCAAGGACGACCGCGACGCGGTGGTCGAATTCATCGAATCCATCTAACCCTTCCCGGATATGTGCGAAGCGCCGGTGCCCCGTGCATCGGCCTTTGCCGTGTCCGGACGATGCATTCACACACGAACGAACGGATGAAACTGTTGAAACTGTTGAAACGCCTTGCCTTCGGGCTGCTCGGAGCCGTGATGGCGGTGCTCGTTACGGCCACGGTACTTGAAAAGATATACGGTACGGATTTCGCCGCTGCGCATATCTACGGCGCGGGCTGGTTCGCCGCGCTTTGGGGTGCCCTCACCCTCGCGGCGCTGGCCTGCCTGTTCCGCCGGAAATTGTGGCGGAGGCCCGCCGTCCTGTTGCTGCACCTCTCTTTCGCGGTCATCCTCGCGGGGGCTTCCGTGACATGGCTCTTCGGCCGGCAGGGGACGTTGCACCTGCGCACGGGCGATCCCGGGGCGACCGCATTCGCCGGCCGTGACGGTTCGGAGCAAATACTGCCCTTCCGGGCCCGGCTGGACGATTTCCGCATCGAGTATTATGCCGGCACCCGTGCGCCGATGGATTTCGTCAGCCTTCTCACCCTGACGGCCGACGACGGGTCGCTGCACGGTGAAGTCGGCATGAACCGCATCCTGGTTTTCCGGAATTATCGGTTCTACCAGTCCGCCTATGACGAGGACGGACGGGGTACGACCCTTTCCGTTTCGTATGATCCGTGGGGCATCGGCATCACCTATGCCGGGTACGGGCTGCTGCTCGTTTCCATGCTGGCGTTCCTGTGCGACAGGCGCGGGGGTTTCAGGCGGTTGCTGCGCAGCCCTGCGCTCCGCAAGGCGGCGCTGTGTCTTGTCCTCTGTACGGCGGCCGTACAGGGTGCCCGGGCGGCTGACACCTTGCCGCAGACGCTTCCGCGCGAGGTCGCCGCGGAATTGGGCGACCTGTATGTCTACTACAACGACCGTATCTGTCCGTTGCAGACCCTGGCTAAGGATTTTACGGTGAAACTCTGCGGGAAGAGCCGCTACCGGGGACTTACGCCCGAGCAGGTGCTTTCCGGCTGGCTGTTCTATTACGACGACTGGAAACGCGAACCGATGATCCGCATCAGGAGTGCCGGGGCACGCCGCCTGCTGGAGGTCGGCGGGCGTTATGCGCGGCTGTCGGATTTCCGCAACCGGGTCAACGAATACCGGCTCGAAGGGGCTGCCGGGCGTCCGGCGGGCGAGGCCGATGAGAAATTCAACATCATCGGGATGGTCTGCACGGGCAGTATGCTGCGGATTTTTCCCTATACCGACCCTTCGGACAGCCTGCTGCGCTGGGCGTCGCAGGTCGACGGCCTGCCGCGGGAGCTGCCTCACGGGCAGGCGCTCTTTATCGGCCGGGCGATGAACTACGTCAGCGAACTGGTCGTAAAACGGGATTGGGCGGGGGTCGCAGGGGTGTTGCGCAAGATCCGCAGCTACCAGCAGAAGGAGGGCGGGGCGCATATGCCTTCCGGGCTGCGTTTCCGTGCCGAAAAACTTTATAACCGGCTCGATTGGTCGCTGCCGCTCGCCGCGGCATTCATCCTGACCGGGATCGGAGGATTCCTCGATGCCTGCCGCCGGATGGTGCGCGGGCGGGCTTTCGGGGCGAAAACCCGGGGCTGGCTCCTTGCGGGCGTTGCCGCCGGAGGACTGTATCTTACGCTGATGCTGGCGCTGCGGGGCTATGTCAGCGGCCACTGGCCTGTTTCGAACGGCTATGAAACGATGCGCTTCATGGCATGGTGTACGCTGCTGCTCACGCTGCTCTTCGCCCGCCGCTTCCTGTTCCTGCTGCCTTTCGGTTACCTGATCGCCGGGCTGTCGCTGATAGTTTCGATGATGGGGGAGTCGAACCCTCAGATCACGCAGCTGATGCCGGTTCTCGACTCGCCGCTGCTCTGCATCCATGTGATGCTGGTCATGGTGGCCTATGCGTTGCTGGCGTTCGTTATGTTCGGCGGCGTGGCAGGGGTCGTCCTGCACCGCCGCGCCCGCGGGGCGGCCGCGCAGCTGCAGGCCGTCAGCCGGCTGATGCTCTATCCGGCCGTCTTCTGCCTCGCCGCCGGTATCTTCGTCGGCGCCGTCTGGGCCAATGTGTCGTGGGGACGCTATTGGGGCTGGGATCCCAAGGAGGTGTGGGCGCTCGTTACGCTGCTGGTTTATGCGCTGCCCCTGCATGCCGGATCCCTGCCGTGGTTCCGCCGGCCGTTGTTCTTCCATTGGTTCTGCATCGCGGCGTTCCTCTCGGTGCTGGTCACCTATTTCGGGGTCAATTTCCTGTTGGGCGGCATGCACAGCTATGCCGGATAGGGGAGCGGCGATCCGGGGCGGGATGCCCATTCCGTGCGTCCCGGTCGTCCCTATCGTATGGCGGGGCCGTCATTGCGCAGCCGAGCGGTAAACCGTTCCGGCAGCCGGGGCATGGCGCCGTGCTGCGAGCAGACGTGGGCCGCGACATCCACGGCCAGCCTGTGTGCTTCCCCGATGCCGAGCCCCGAGAGCAGGGCGGCCAGGAACGATGCCGTGAACGAGTCCCCTGCACCGACCGTGTCGGCTACTTCGACGCGCGGCGTGGGGATATATGACCGGGTGTCGGGGGCGAATACCGAACTCCCGGCGGCGCCGCAGGTGAGGATCACGATCCGCAACCCGTACCTGTCGAGCAGCGTGCGGCACTGCTCCCCGGGCTGCATCCCCTCCAAGCCGAACATGCTGCCGACCACGGCCAGTTCTTCGTCGTTTATCTTCAAGATGTTGCACTTCCGCAGCGACTCTTCGACCACCTGCTGCGTGTAGAAGTGCTGCCGCAGGTTGATGTCGAAGACCTTGTATTGTCCCTCGCCGTCGGGCATCGTTTCCAGGAAACGCCCGATCGTGCGGTGCGATACGGGGCTGCGCTGTGCCAGCGACCCGAAGCAGGCTGCACGGGTGTGCCGGGCGAGCTCCTCGATCTGCGGGGTGAACGGTATGTTGTCCCAGGCTACGCCCTGCCGGATCTCGTAGCTGGGGATGCCCGCCCCGTCGAGCGTGACTTCGACCGTCCCGGTCGGGAACGGCACCGTTTCCAGCATATGTCCCACCCCTTTTTCGCGGAGCTGGTTGCGGAGTTCGCGTCCCGCCTCGTCGTCGCCGACGGCGCTGACCGCGCAGCTGCGCAGCCCGAACTGCGACATGTGGTAGGCGAAGTTCGCGGGAGCGCCGCCGATCTTCCGCCCTTCGGGCAGTATGTCCCAGAGTGCTTCGCCGATCCCGACGACCCACTCTGTCTTTCGGTTTGCTTCGGTATTCATTGTCGTTTGCGTTTGCTGCGAAGTTAACGGTTTTGCTCGATATTTTTCCGCTTGCGCGGTGTTTTTCAACATGGCGTGAGGCATTTGGCCGTAATTTTCGCGGCATTCGGTTTGTCCTGCCGGGACGGTTTCCGACGACAGGGCGGACGAATTATGCCCGGAAAGTTTGTATTGAACGGCTTTTGTCTTATTTTTGTCTGACACAAAACCCGAAACCATGATGCTGCGAACCCTTCCCGCCCGATCCGGCTTCCTGTGGGTGCTTCTGGCGTGCATTTCCCTCGCAGGATGTACGCGGCACCCAAAATACTCGCTTCAGACCGAAGCGGCGCTGGAACGGCTGGATGCGGAACTTTCCCGCAAGGATCGTTACCAGCAGTGGCGGCAGGCGCAGAACGACAGCCTGCGCCGGGAGGTGGCGCGTGCCCGCAACGCCGGCGACCGGGCGTGGCGCCTGTTCGCCGTGTCGCAGAATTACGTGACCTACCAGCTGGATTCGGCGGCTTATTACGTCGACCGCCTTTACCGGCTGGCCGCCTCTGCCGGGTCGGAGGATATCCGCCGCATCGCCCTGCTTGCCGACATCGACGTCTGGCTGGGCCGCGGGCAGCTGGGGCTTGCCGAAGAACTTTTCCGCAGGATAGATACGGCCGGCATGTCCTCTGCGGAGTATGCCGCATGGCATTCGCGCTACTCCTCGATCGCCGCCCGGCGTGCGGCCGAAGCCGAGGACGGAGCCGTGCGGTCGGCATGGCGCGATACGGTGGTGCGAGTCAGGCACATATCCGTGCCCGGGCAGTCGGAGTGGACGCAGGCGCGGATCGCCGCTGCCGCTCTGCGCGACAGCGGCCGCTTCGCTGAGGCCGTACAGTTGCTCGAGCCCTATACGGCCCGGAATCCCGACTACCAGGAGCTGGCGCTTCTCTATTACGGCCTCGCAGGCATCGCGCGGGCGTGGGGCGACGACGACCTGCGGCTTTATTACCTGGCCGAATCGTCCGTCGCCGACCTGCGTGCCGGCACCCGTTCCTATGCCTCGCTGTACGACCTTGCGCTGCTGCTGTTCGACCGCAAGGATTACGACCGTGCGGCAGCCTATATGGGCAGCGCGTCCGATGACGCCATGCACTGCCGGTCGATGGTGCGCATACCGGTCTCCTCTTCCGCGGCCGTCAAGATCAGCGAGGCCATCTCCTCGAACATCGCCCAAAGGCAGGCCATGATGACCACGACGATCTGGTTGGCCGGTGTCTTCCTGGTCGTCCTCATCGGTATCCTCTGGTACGTGCTGTGGCAGCACCGCCGCCTGCGCGGCAACCACCGGCAGCTGATTGACATGAGCGCCCAGTTACAGGCGAAGAACGACGAGATGCAGGCCAAGAACGACCATATCCGCGAGATCAACGGCGCGCTGGTCGACTCCAACCGGATCAAAGACCGTTACGTCTGCCACTATATCGACCTTTCCGTCCATTACATCAAGCAGATTGACACTTTCCGCCGCGAGGTCTGCCGCGTCGCCCGCAACAAGGGCGTCGACGAACTGGTGCGCTGGCTGAACACCTCGCAGGCCGTCAGCGGCGAATATGCGAAGTTCTACCAGTCGTTCGATTCCTCGTTCCTCGACATCTTCCCGCAATTCATCGAACAGGTCAATGCCCTCCTGCAGCCCGAGTCGCATTTTGCGCCCCGCGCCGACGCATTGCTGACCACCGAGCTGCGGATTCTGGCGGCCATCCGGCTCGGGATTACCGACAGCGGACACATCGCTTCGCTGCTCAACTGTGCCTCGGCGACGGTCTATACCTACCGCACCAAACTCCGCAATGCGGCGCTGGATCGGGACAATTTCGAGCAGCAGGTGTCGCGGATCGGTCTCTGATCTTTCGGATAGTCTATATAATCCGGGGTGTGGATTCGGTTTTTAAAACCCTGATATGTAATGCTATATAGATTGTCAAACCTCTATATAGTTCTATACGTGCGCTGGAATAATCATAAATAATAGGTATTTTTGTCCTAACCCCGGCCACGGAACCATTTAACCAATCATAAATTATGCTGACTAAAACTTATTTTCGCAGAAAGCTCGCGCAAGCGTGCGGGCTGGGACTCGTGCTCTGCGCTGCCGCTGCATGTGCGCCACAACAGAATGTGCTGACCAAAGAGGAGATTGCCGACGGCTGGCAGCTGTTGTTCGACGGCAAGACGCTCGACCAGTGGAAGGACTACAACGGCGAAGAGCTGACCATGCCGTGGCATGTCGTCGACGGCTGCATCCAGGCCAAGGGTGACGGCAGCGACCTGGCAGGCTACATCGTTACGAAGAAACAGTACGAAAACTTCATCCTCGACTGGGACTGGAAACTCTCCCACGGAGGGAACAGCGGTATGATCTACCACGTGGTCGAAGACCCCTATTTCAAGGTACCCTACGTAACCGGCCCCGAATACCAGCTGATCGACAACGAGGGCTGGGAAGAAGTCAATGCCCCCAACAAACTCGAAGAGTGGCAGAAACTGGGCGTGGACTACGCCATGCACCTGCCCGATCCCGATTCGCTGTTCGTCAACCCGCAGGGCGAGTGGAACTCGTCGCGCATCGTCTTCGACAACGGCCATGTCGAGCACTGGCTCAACGGCCACAAGATCCTCGAATTCGAAGCCTGGACGGACGACTGGTTCGCCCGCAAGCACAGCGGCAAATGGGAGACCGCACCCGAATACGGCCTTGCGCGCCGCGGTGTGATCTGCCTGCAGGATCACGGTTCGCCCGCTTCGTTCCGCAACCTGAAGATCAAGGAGCTGCCCCGCAAGGCCGGCCGCGAGGTCGAGCTGTTCAACGGCAAAGACCTGACGGGCTGGGAGGCCTACGGCACGGAGAAGTGGTATGTCGACAAGGACGGCAACATGGTTTGCGAGAGCGGCCCCGACAAGGAGTACGGCTACCTCGCCACGCGCGAATATTATAACGATTTCGACCTGACGCTCGAATTCAAGCAGCTGGCCAACGGTAACTCGGGCGTCTTTTTCCGCTCGTTCGTCGAGCCTCCCGTGAAAGTCCACGGCTGGCAGTGCGAAGTGGCCCCCAAGGGCTTCGATACGGCCGGTATCTACGAGTCCTACGGCCGCGGCTGGCTGGTTCAGATCCCCGACGAGAAGGAGGACATCCTGCGGGAGGGCGAGTGGAATACGCTGCGCCTGAAAGTCCAGGGCGACCGCGTGCAGACGTGGCTCAACGGCGAAGAGATGGTCGACATCACCGATGCCAGGATCGGCGCCGCACAGGGGCGCATCGCCCTGCAGATCCACGACGGCGGCGGGATCAAGGTGCTCTGGCGCAATTTCCGTCTGACAACCTTATAATTACCACTAACCTGAACACGATATGAGTACCCGCAGGAATTTTCTGAAAACACTGAGCGGCATGGCGCTGCTGACGGTCGTCCCGCGCCATGTGCTCGGCGGCCCGAAACACGTGGCGCCGAGCGACCAGCTCACCAAAGGCATCATCGGCGTCGGCGGCATCGGCAAGAGCAGCTACCATTTCACCAGCACCAAGGAGTGCCGTCTGGTGGCGGTCTGCGACGTCGACAGCAAGCATCTCCAAAGCGCGCTCGACCTGGGCAAAAAGCGTTTCAACGAGACGTTGCAGTCCTATCGCGATTTCCGCCGCCTGATCGCCGACCCCAATGTCGACATCGTCCATATCGCCACGCCCCCGCACTGGCACGGCATCATGGCCGTCGAGGCCGCGAAGGCCGGCAAGGACATCTGGTGCGAGAAACCGATGACCCGCACCATCGGCGAGGGCAAGCGCGTCGTGGAGGCCGTCAAGCGCAACAACCGCATCTTCCGCCTCAATACGTGGTTCCGTTTCACGGATACCTTCTACGGCCTGGGCACCACCGTCGAGCCGCTCAAGAAGCTGATCGACAGCGGCCTGCTGGGATGGCCGCTCAAGGTGACCATCTCGGGCACCACCGGCTTCACCTGGAAATTCTTCTGGGTGGGCAAGGAGAACCTCGTCCCGCAGAGGGTTCCGTCGAATCTCGACTACGACATGTGGCTCGGCCCGGCCCCCTACAAGCCTTACAACGAACACCGTGTGCACCAGACTTTCCGCGGTTACTGGGATTACGACGGCGGCGGCCTGACGGACATGGGGCAACACTACATGGATCCCGTGCAGTACCTGCTGGGCAAGGACGAAACTTCGCCCGTGAAGGTCGAGGTCGACGCCCCCGAGCAGCACCCCGACGCCGTGGGTATCTGGCGTAAGATCGTCTATACCTACGACGACGGCTGTCAGATCGTCCTCGAAGGCGAAGGCTTCGAAAGCGGCGACGACACGCCTTATATCGAAGGCCCGCTGGGCAAGGTCTATAAAGGGTTCCGCTGCACGATCCCCGACATCATGGAGAAACTGGCCGAGATGCCCGACCCTGCGCCGCAGAACACCGACTTTTTGGAATGCGTCCGCACGCGGAGCAAGTTTGCGCTCGACGAGCAGAAGGGACACCGCAGCTCGACGCTCGTGAACCTGGGTGCCTGCGCCCTGCGTTTGAACCGCACGTTGCATTTCGACCCCGACAAACAACTCTTCATCGGCGACGATGCCGCCAACCGACTGATCGACCAGCCGATGCGCGGCCCGTGGCATATTTAAGCACCAGTTACCATGAAAAAGATAATCATACGACTTTTTATGCTGGGAGCATTGGCCGCCCTGCTGCCCGCAGGAGCCGCCGCCCAGCAATCGGATGCCCGCCAGCGCACGACGGAAACCATCGTCGCCGACGGACTCGCACAGCTCCCCGCAGCCGATGCCAAGGTTTTCAACCAGGTGATGGGCGAACTGGCCGCCACCGGAAGCAAGGGTGTCGAGATGATCGCCGCCATGCTCGTCCCTGCCGACAAGGGCAAGAACGCCACGTTCGAATACGCCCTTAACGGCGTGGTGGCCTATGTGACCGACCCGGCGCACGAAGCGCTTCGTGACGATGTCCGCAAGGGCCTGCTGGCAGCTATCGACCGTTGCGGCGACGACGCCAACCGGGCTTTCCTTTTCTCGCAGCTGCAATTCTGTTCGACGGCCGCCGATGCCGCCGCCATGGCCCGTTATCTGGACGACCCCTACCTGGCCGACTATGCCCTCCGGGCGCTGGTCTCGACCCCGGGTACGGAAGCACTGCTGCTCGCCGAGGCCGGCAAGGACGACCTTACCGCCGCCCGCAAACAGGCGCTCGCCTACGCTTTCGCTGAAAAGCGGCTTGCCGCTGCCGAACCGTTTCTCCTGACATGGCTCGAAGGTGCCGATGCGCAGACTGCGGAGCAGATCTATAACGCATTGGCCGCCTGCGGTTCGCAGGCCTCGGTCAAGCCGCTGGCCGCTGCCGCTGCCAAGACCGGCTGCGCATGGAACGATGCCGGCGCTGCGGACGCTTACCTGCGCCTGCTCGCAAGGCTTGCCGCCGCAGGCGACGCCCGGGCCGTAAAGGCCGCCAGGGGATTGCTCAAATGCGACCTCCAGTACATCCGCGGCGGTGCGCTCGCGATTCTGGTCGATGCCCTCGGTGCCGGGAAGGCGATGCCTTACGTGCTGAAGGCCGTCGAGGAGGGGCCTGCCGAATACCGTTATGCCGCCCTGCAATCGCTCGGCAAAGGCGACGACAAACTTTTCGCACAGGTTGCAGCCGGCATGCCGCGCTACGATGCCGCCGCGCAGGCCGCCGTTATCGGATGGCTCGGGGAGTGCGGCGCCGTGTCGCAGGCCGATGTGATTACGGCCGCCGTAGCGTCGCCCGACGACCGCGTGGCCGAGGCCGCAATTGCCGCCTCGGGCCGTATCGGCGGCGAAAAGGCGCTACGGGCATTGGCCGGGGCGCTCGAAGGCCCCCATGCCGGTGCCGCGATGAAAGCCCTCCTTGCATTCAACGGACAGATCAACCCCGAAGTGGAACGGCTGCTTGCGAAGGATGATGCCGGGGTACTTGTTCCCGCGCTCAAACTGGCTGCCGCACGCCGCATGTCCGCAGCCGCAGACCGGGTGTTCGCATTGCTCGGCTCCTCCGACGCGGAGGTTCGTGCCGCCGCTTACGGGGCGCTTCCCTTCGTCGCCCAGCCGCAGCACATGGATCGGCTCTCCGCATTGCTCGACGCTTCCGATGAGGCCCACACGGCCGCGATCCAGTCGGCGCTGATCCGCACCTCGGGGCAACTCCCTGCCGACAGGCGGTACAGCGCCGTCGCAGGTTATATGAAGGCCTCGGAAACCCCTGCGCGTTACTATCCCGTGCTGGCGCAGAGCGGCACGCAGGAGGCTGTCGCCAGCCTGCTCGACGGGTTCCGCTCCGGGAACCGCGACGCGGCTTTCGCCGCCCTGCTGACGGTCGAAAATCCTGCCATGACCGATATCCTTTACGGGATCGCTGCCGAAAATCCGATGCTCACCGACCGCGCCCTGATGCGCTATGCCGACCTGGCTTCGCAGGCCGCCGTGACCCCGATCCGCCGCTACCAGCTTTACAGACAGGCTCTCGCTCTCAGGCCTTCGGCCGCCGTGCAGGCCAAATTGCTCGGCTACCTTTCGGGCGTATACGCCCTCCCGGCACTGATGCTGGCCGCCGAATACCTCGACGATGCGCAGACTGCCGCCCCGGCCGCCGCGGCCGTGAAGACCATCGTTGCCAAGTGCAACCCGATGCCCGGCGGCGAGGCTGTCTGCAAGGCCTTGGAGCGGGCGCATGAGGTCTATAAGGAACTCGCCAAATCCGACGCCGACGCCGGGTATGCCGTGGATGAGCTCACGGGACTGCTCGGTAAGATTCCGGCGGACGGATTCGCCGTGCTGCCGGCCGACGGGCTCGCGGGATGGACGGCCGTGGCCGTGAATCCTGCCGAGGCGAAGAGGCTGCCTGCCCGTCAGGTGGCGAAGCTCCGCAAAGCCGCCGGCGAGGCGGTGGCTGCCAACTGGGGCGCTGCGGACGGCCTGCTCGAATTTGCCGCCGAGACTCCCGCGACGATCGGGACTGAAAAGGAATACGAGAATTTCGAACTCTGGATCGAATGGCGTTCCGAGGGCGAGGCCGGCATGGCCGTGCGCTCGATGCCGCTGATCCGCCTGGGCGGTGCCGCCGGGACGGGGCTCGCGGACGGCAAGGCCGCCCGAACCGTTGCCGACAACGCTCCGGGGACGTGGAATACGCTCTATGTTAAGGTCGTGGACGATCGCATCACGCTGGTGGAGAATGGCGTGAAAGTTGCCGAAAATGCCGTGATGACGAACCTCTGCGCGCCCGGCGAGCCGGTTTATGCACAAGGCCGTATCGAACTGGCCGGACAGGGTGCTCTTGTGGCCTTCCGGAACCTCTGGATCAACGAATTGCCGTCGACACCCGTTTTCTCCCTCCCGGCCGACGAGGCTGCCGCGGGCTACGAGGTGCTCTTCGACGGGCGTTCGCTCTACAAGTGGACGGGCAATACGACCAATTATGTGCCGCTGGACGGTACGATCGACGTGACGGCCACCTACGGCGGTTCGGGGAACCTTTACACCGTCGGGGAATACGGCGATTTCATCCTGCGCTTCGAGTTCCGGTTCCTCACCGAGGGCGTCAACAACGGCATCGGTATCCGTACGCCGATGGGTGTCGATGCCGCGTTCCACGGGATGGAGATCCAGATTCTCGACCACGATGCGCCGATCTACAAGGACATCAGCGATTACCAGCAGCACGGTTCTGTTTACGGCGTCATCGCGGCCGACCGCGTGAAGTTCGGCGAGCTGGGTGAGTGGAATACCGAGGAGATCCGTGCCGTGGGCGACCGCATTACGGTCACGGTCAACGGTCGGGTGATCCTCGACGGCAATATCCGCGAAGCCTGCCGGGGGCATAATGTTTCCGAGGACGGTTCGAAGGTCAATCCCTATACGGTCGACCACCGCAACCACCCGGGGCTTTTCAATAAGTCGGGCCATATCGGCCTGCTGGGCCATGGTGCCGGCATCCAGTTCCGCAACCTGCGTGTGCTGGATCTGGGCGCGGGCCGCAAATAACAACCGCCGGGGCCGCCTCCCGTCCGGATCTCTTTCCGGACGGGCGACCCCCGGGGGACGGCGCGGGAACGCTCCGCACCCGATCCCGAAACTTGTAACCTGTCGGGCGTGCCGCGCCGCAGCGGATCCGCCGCGGACGGAGATTGAGCCCCGGCCGTGCGAATTGCGGCGCCGCCCGATATAACCTTTTGGAGGATTCCGATGAAAAACGAACCGACCGTTTCCCGCCCCGTGCGGATTGTGGTGATAGGAGCCGGGAACCGGGCCAATAAGTACCTCGAATATGCCCGCCGGTATCCCGACCGGCTGCAGCCCGTCGCCGTCGTCGATGTAAACGACCTGCGCCGCCATGCCTTCGCGCGGGATTTCGGACTGCCTGCCTGCAGGAGCTATGCGCATTACGACGACTTCTTCGCCGATGGCGTCGAAGCCGACATGGTGCTGATCTCGACCCCCGAGAACGTCCATTTCGACCCGGCGGTCAAGGCCATCGACGCGGGATACCACATCCTGCTCGAAAAGCCGATCGCCCAGCACCTCGAAGAGTGCCGCGAAATCGCCCGCCGTGCCCGCGAACGGGGCGTGATGGTCGGTGTGTGCCATGTGTTGCGCTACCATCCCTATTTTGCCAAAATCCGCGAGATCGTCGCCTCGGGCGAGCTGGGGCAGGTCGTCTCGGTCAACCATACCGCCTCTGTCGGTCTCGACCGTGCCACGCACAGCTACGTGCGCGGAATTTTCCGCCGCGAGCGGGAGTCGAATCCGATCCTGCTGGCCAAATGCTGCCACGACATCGACTTCCTGCTGTGGCTCACCGGCGCGCATTGCCGCAGCCTGTCGTCCTTCGGCTCGCTGCGCTGGTTCCGTGCGGAGAATGCCCCCGCGGGTGCGGGCCGCCGCTGCCTCGACTGCGCGATAGAGTCCGCCTGTCCTTTTTCGGCACGCGACCTCTATTATGTCCGCCGCGACTGGGTGGCGAACTTCGATGTCCCCGAAGGCAAGACCCTCGATGAGACCATCCTCGAGGAGCTTCGCACCGGGATGTACGGCCGTTGCGTCTACCACTGCGACAACGATGTGGTCGACCACCAGCTGCTTGCGATGGAGATGGAGGGCGAGGTGACCGTGAGCCTTTCGATGGAGATGTTCACGGCCGACGATTTCCGCAAGACGCACGTCCGCCTGACGGGCGGCGAGATCGATGGCGACGAGAGGACGCTGCGCGTGCGCAGGTTCCGCGGCGGCGACGAGCGGACTTACGATTTCTCGGATATCGTGGGGCAGCCGTTCCATGCCGGTGCCGACCTGCACCTGATCGGGGATTTCATCCGGGCGCTTCGCGATCCGGGCTATCCGTTCCTGACGACCATCGAGGATTCGATCGAAAGCCACCGTATCTGCTACGACGCCGAGCGCAGCAGACGCACGGGGACGACGATCCGCGTGGACGGGACGAAATAACGCACTACGGAAAAAGGCCGGATTATCCGGCCTTTTTTTCATTTTTAGCACCGTCTTTGCTACCTTTGCCGGAAACGGCCTCCCATGGAAATCCTCTATCGATGGATCGACGGCATCAACGACGTGCTGTGGTCATACCTGCTGGTCGCACTCCTGCTGGGGTGCGCCGTCTGGTTCACGTTGCGTACGCGCGGCGTGCAGTTCCGTATGCTGGGCGAGATGGTGCGCGTGCTGGGCGAGTCGGCCGGAAGCGGCCCCCGGGGCGAGAAGCATGTCTCGTCGTTCCAGGCATTCGCCGTGTCGCTGGCCAGCCGCGTCGGCACGGGGAATCTGGCGGGTGTCGCCACGGCGATCGCCGTCGGCGGGCCGGGCGCCGTGTTCTGGATGTGGGTCATCGCCCTGCTGGGTGCGTCGAGTGCCTTCGTCGAATCGACCCTCGCCCAACTCTACAAACGCAAGGGGCGGGACTCCTATATCGGCGGCCCGGCCTACTACATGGAACGCGGACTGGGCAAACGCTGGATGGGCGTCCTCTTCGCCGTGCTGATCTCCGTGACATTCGGTTTCGCCTTCAACTCGGTGCAGAGCAACACGATCTGCGCGGCCTGGGAGGGTGCTTTCGGCTTCGCCCACCATTGGGTCGGCGCCGGCCTGACGCTGCTCACGCTGCTCACGCTGCTGGTCATCTTCGGAGGCATCCACCGTATCGCCCGGGTGAGCGGGGTGGTCGTCCCGGTCATGGCACTGGGGTATATCGTCCTTGCGCTGGGCGTCGTGCTCTTCAATTTCCGGCGGTTGCCCGAGGTCGTGGAGCTGATCGTCGCCAATGCCTTCGGTTGGGAGCAGGCGATGGGCGGCGGTGCCGGCGCAGCGCTCATGCAGGGCATCAGGCGCGGCCTGTTCAGCAACGAGGCAGGCATGGGCTCGGCGCCGAACGTAGCCGCAACGGCCCATGTGTCGCATCCGGTCAAGCAGGGGCTGATCCAAACCCTCGGGGTCTTTACCGATACGCTCGTGATCTGCACCTGTACGGCCTTCATCATCCTTTTCGGCGGAGTCCCCGACGCCTCGCTGTCGGGCATACGGCTTACGCAAGCGGCGCTGGTCGGTGAAATCGGCCCTGCGGGCAGTGTCTTCGTCGCTGTGGCGATCTTCCTCTTCGCTTTCAGCAGCATTATCGGGAATTACTACTACGGCGAGGCCAATGTCCGGTTCATCACCCGCCGCCCCTGGGTACTGACCCTTTACCGGGTGCTGGTCGGTGCGATGGTGCTGTTCGGGGCGCTCGCCACGCTTGACCTGGCCTGGAGCCTGGCCGACATCACGATGGCCTTCATGACCCTCATCAACCTCGTGGCGATCGTCCTTCTCGGGCGCCAGGCGTTCCTGTTGCTGGCCGACTACGTGGGCCAGCGGCGCCGCGGCATCAAAAACCCGGTCTATACCCGCGACCGTATTCCCTCGCTTGAAGACAAGGCGGAGTGCTGGTAGCACCCCGCCCCGTATACCTTGCTGCGGAAACGATCTATTGCACGAACCGCCGTGTCACGCGGAATCGCTGCATGGCCGCCACCACGAGGTAACTGGCGGCGAAGGCGAGGCATGCGATCAGCAGGATGCGCAGGAGCGTCGGCAGAGCCGGAATCCGGGCGACGAGGTCATAGCCGGCCTGCACGAGGATGAAGTGGCAGAGGTAAATGCCGAACGTCGCGCCTGCCAGCCGCGAGAGCCATGCGCGGGGCTTGAAGTCCAGCTTGCGCACGATCACGAAGACCGGGTAGGTCATCATGAAGACGTTGATGCCCGCGAAATACCATACGATCTCAAGGTACGCGTAGTTGCCCGGGAAGTGGTTTTGCAGGGCGACGTATCCGAAGGCCGTGATCAGGTAGCCCGCAATGAACATCGGGATGCAGACGGCCAGTGTCCGGCGCCAGTCCCATGCGGGCGGGAATTTCACCAGGTAGTATGCCAGCACTAGGTAACCCGCGAAGCCCGAGACGTAGTAGAACGTCCCGAATTCGTTCCAGTCGCAGACGCCGTAGAGCCCCATGTTTCCGAAATTCCCCGTGTAGCCCAGCATCGGCGCGAACATCTTGGCGTAGGGCAGCAGCAGGGTCACGCCCCATACGCCGAGCAACGTTTTGAGTTCGCTGCGCGAGGCCCTTTCGAGCCATGCGCTGATCACGGGCATGATCAAATACAGCCCTGCGAGCATGTAGAGGTACCACAACGGCGTAGTGTCGAACGTGAAATTGAATACGAATGTCCAGAGTTTGTGCAGCGTGGCGCCCCAGGTGAAATTTTCGGGGTCGATCGCCGGGCTCTGGCTTGCGGTGACGTAATTGAGGTAGACGTAATAAAGCAGCGGCAGCACGACCGACCAGAAAACGAGTGCTGCGAGGATACGTCCGATGCGCTTGCGGTAGAAGCCGGCGAGGCCGGTTTTCACCGGGAGCAGCAACACGCCCGTCATCATGACGAACAGCGGCACGCAGCAGCGCACGAAACTGCCCGAAAAGGCTCCTGTGAGGAATGCGGCGCGGTCGTTGTCGAACTGGCCGACGAAGGGGTCGCAGCAGTGCGAAAAGACCACCAGGAAGCAGGCGGTCACGCGCAACAGGTCTACCCAGCCGATGCGTTCGCGGGCCGGGGCGTTCGGGTTGGGAAGTCGGTTCTCCATCTGTTTGTCGGGGTTAATCGGATTTTTGCGAAGATACGAAAAAAAGCGCGCCGCCACGATTTTTTTTCGCAGCGGTGCGCCGTTTTTTGTGCCGGGACGCACGGTTCGCCGCGCCCGGCGCCGCCTGCCGGTCAGTTCACGACGACCGTCGGGAAATATTCGCGGAAAAGCGCCGCGGCACGTTCCGACTGTTCCGGGGTGTTCTCCTGTACGCCTGCGAGCCTGTACTCTTTGCCCATTGCTTCGTATTTGTGAACGCCGAGCGTGTGATAGGGCAGTATCTCTACCCGCTCTACCTGTTTGTAGCCGCCCAGCCGTTCGCCCAGCGCGCGGATGTCGGCCTCGGCGTCGCTGTAACCCGGCACTAGTACGTAGCGCAGCCAGAACGGCTTGTCCAGTCCCAGTTCCCGGGTCAGCTCCTGTCTTGCGGACAGGGGCGCGTTATCCCCCAGGACCAGGGAAGCCACGTCCCCCGGAATCATATTCATGATTGTAAAGATAATAAAGCTTACCCCCAACAAAATGGGTATCAGCAGCAATAAACGTTTTATAACATACTTTCCCATACAGGCTTCCCCTTTTTTCACTGGCAGCAGCGGCCCTGCGGGTCATACTAATACCTAAGCCCTGCTGATTTTCGTAATGCAGCTTTTGTTTTGCCGGAAAATATCCCTTACCTCGTCCCAGCGCTTTGCCAGGTCAGGCCCTGTCTCCAGCTTTTTCTCCA
>OJRY01001027.1_pt1 | contig 23467 bp, 24 predicted proteins | sample 1599311 | NCBI WGS metagenome assembly OJRY01 (sample SAMN04168657, study PRJEB22393) | human gut metagenome | biome: human gut microbiome; feature: stool | host: Homo sapiens | collected 2014-03-20 | reverse complement strand
TCTTTAAAAACAGATTTGGAGTGCAAAGTTACGACAAATAATTTGTTAACATACATATTTAGGCAACTTTTTCACTATATTTTCAACTAATAAAACAAAAAAGAATGCCGACAAGTTGTATGACGGCATCCTTTTTCTATTTCATTAGCTTATCCTACAATCTTCTTACCTTAATTTATAACTCATTCCTGAGTCAGGTCTACTGCAAAGTATCCGCGCTTGCCGGACGGGAATACGCCGGTCAGGAACAATACCTGATTCGGAGACTTAACAGCGGCTTTCATCACTTCTTCCAGATCACTTACTTTGCGCATCGGCTGGTCGTTAGCTTTCAGGATGATGAAACCTTTGCGAACTCCTGCATCTGACATCTTACCGGAAGAAACGCCTGTCACTTGCAGACCATAGCCGAGATTCAGCTGTTTCTTCAAGTCATCCGGCAGTTCTTTGAATGCAGCACCCAGAATTTCCATACCAGCTTCCTTCACGATCTTGGTAGTACCCTGTTCGTTCTTCAGCGTCACTTCTACTGACTTTTCTTTCTTGTCACGAACTAGTTTCACAGTTACCTTATCGCCCGGACGGTGTTTAGCCAATGCTTCCTGCAAGTCGGCAAAGTTATGTACTTTCTTGTTATCTAAACCGACAATTACGTCATCCACCTTGATATCAGCACCGGCAGCCGAACCGTTATCAACGATTTCGCGTACCCATACGCCGTCTACCACGCCAAATTCTTTCGCTTTATCACGCAGTGTAGTACCGGACTTATCGATAGGACTCTGATCTTCCATGATGCTGCTGCCCAAAGAAGCTCCCTTGATGCCAAGGAGGGCACGCTGTACTGTTCCGTATTGTTTCAGGTCGGCAACTACCTTAGTCATAATGCTGGTAGGGATAGCAAAGCCGTATCCGGCGTATGCTCCCGTAGGTGAAGACAACACGGAGTTAATACCTACCAGTTCGCCTTTCGCATTCACCAGTGCACCACCACTATTTCCCTGGTTGATGGCGGCATCTGTCTGGATGAAAGATTCAATACCGCCATTGTATACTCCCAAAGTACGGGCTTTGGCACTTACGATACCTGCTGTCACTGTAGAGTTCAGATTGAAGGGGTTTCCTACGGCGAGTACCCACTCTCCTACTTTCAGTGTTTCGGAATCTCCAACCGGAATAGTAGGCAGATCATCATCAGACTCAATCTTGATCAAAGCAAGGTCTGTGCTCGGGTCAGTACCGATCACACGTCCTCTGAACTCACGGTTATCATTCAGCTTCACACTGATCTCATCGGCACCTTCAATTACGTGATTGTTGGTTACGATATATCCGTCTTTGGAAATGATGACTCCGGAACCAAAACCAACACGAGGCTGGGATTGTACCTGACGCTGCTGTCCGCGTCCGTCTCCAAAGAAGAAGTCAAAAATATCCGGCGCTTGCTGAACGGTTCTTGTTTTAGCTTCCTGAGTAGACTTTATATGTACGACAGCATGAAGCGAATTCTCCGCAGCTTGTGTCAAGTCAACCGGTTGAGCGTTTACCGCGTCAAAAGCAGCCAATTTGACATTGGGATTCTGCTTGAACATCTCATTAAAAGATGTCTCTGTAGCAGCCTCGTTAGATTGCAACAATTTGTAAGTTGTCAATCCTGCAACTCCTGAGCTAAGAAGAATAATAGCTCCTACTCCCAGAATGTTCTTTGTTGTCTGTTTCATGATTTATAATTCTTTAAAATGTTAATATTCGACATTGTTTTAACTTTTACGACGTTAAAATAATAACAAATATCGTTCACTTATTCTACTTGTCACTCTTTTTTGTCCTCTTTTAACAGAGAATATTTGAGGCTTAACAGCGCTTAACGACAGCAACTGACAAATTTACATTCGTTGTATGTCAGATGGCTTTAACAGTCTGACATTCATTCAGTAAGATCAGATTTTCATGACACCGATTCCGGGTAAGTCATTCAAGGTGATTTTCCCCTTCACCACTTCTACCCCTTTAAAGCGATCGTTGGAGATGAGCAGGTTGCCATCGAGATCGGCAAAATCGACCGCCGGAGAAAATTGCGAGGCGGCAGATATCGCACACGAAGTCTCCGTCATGCAGCCCACCATCACGCGCATTCCCAAAGCGTGCGCCAGCGTCACCATCTTCCATGCTTCACGCATACCGGTACATTTCATCAGTTTGATGTTGATTCCCGTAAACGCACCTTTCAAAGCGGCCACATCCTTTAAACGCTGTAACGACTCATCGGCAAACACCGGCAGAGGGCTTTGCTGTGTCACCCAGGCAATGTCATCCAGTTGTTCCTTCGGCATGGGCTGCTCTATCATTACAATCCCCTTCTCTTTCAGCCAATGGATCATATCGAGCGCATATTGGCGGTCTTTCCATCCCTGGTTGGCATCTATGGCAATCGGAAGATCTGTCACCGAACGGATCGTCTCTATCATTTCCTTATCGTTGTCTCTCCCTAGCTTTACCTTTAATATATTAAACCGGTCTGCACACTCTTTTGTTTTGGCGCGCACCACATCGGGCGTATCAATACCGATCGTAAAGGTGGTGGAAGGGGTCTTTTCCTTATTCAATCCCCATATCTTATGCCACGGAGCTCCCAGCAGTTTTCCCACCAAATCATGAAGGGCAATATCTACCGCTGCCTTTGCCGCCGTGTCTTTCGGCGACAGACTGTCAACGTATGACAAAATGTCCTCTAACTGAAAAGGATCACTGAATTGCTCCAGATTTACTTTTTTAAGGAAGTTCATCACCGACTCCACCGTCTCCCCAAGATAAGGGGGCATTGACGCCTCTCCATATCCGGTCACTCCCTCATATTCGATTTCTACCTGCACATCGGGTGTGGTGGTACGCGAATAAGTGGCTACCGTAAAGACGTGCCTCAACTTTAACTCATAAGGGAAAAAAGTCATTTTCATCTTTCCTCCCATACCCTGTTTGTTTATATGAATGGTGGAAGCTATAGATTCTCCCGCCAATACCTGACTGACAGCTATTCCGGAGCCTAAAGTTGCAAAGGCGGCCGTTTTCAGGAAATCTCTTCTATTTGGCATTTGTTGAATGGATAATGGATAATTGATAATGATTAGTCATATAGATAATAGGGGTTATGGTCAGTGGTATTCATGCCTTTCTCCTTATTTATATAAGGCAGGAAGCGAGTGGCAAAAAGCAGACGGCCGGTGTTGAACTCGTCGTAGTATTCGTCTTCGGGATCAAAGCTGCTGACATGTACGTCTCCCAGGGCATGGATGAAGCGTTTGTTGCCCAGGTAGATGCCTACGTGCGAGATGCCTTCTTTGCGGTCGGCTGTGGCTTTGCGACCGAAAAAGACGAGGTCTCCGCGTTGCACGTTGGAGAAATCAGGAGCGATTTCAATGCGTTCGCCTACATAAGCCTGTTGCGACGCATCTCTCGGGATGATTATATCGTGCATAAAAAGCACTGTCCGGACCAGACCGCTGCAATCGACTCCTTTCGAAGAAGTTCCCGCCCACAGATAAGGGATTCCGATCATTGTATAGGCGGTTTGAATAATGCTTTCGACATCCTGTTTCAATGAAGCTCTCCACTTCGTTTCGGGTTGTGAAATATGTTTGGATATATATGCCTGGCGACCGTCGGGATAAGACACTTTGTAAAAGCGCCCTTTGCTCCCCTCCCACTTCAGACGGTTGCCGGCAACGACATCCGATACGGTCTGAGAGTCATCATCCGGTTTTTCGTACGTAAATCCATAATGGGAAGTCACCACGATCTTCTCAGCACGGTTCCATTCATTGTATTGATCTTTCGACATCGGAGTAATCACCATCCGGTGTACCCATCCCGTATAGTCATCCGGAGTCTGAATCTCATACCAGCCGGTATATTGCAATACCTTGACCGGCATTCCGAGCAGCGCCTGCGTACTCATCCCGGATGTAAACTTACCTTCATCGCGCATATTACAAACAGAAATGTGCACTACCCCATAAGCCGAATCAGCAGGCATGGGACGTATTTCCTGAGCTTTCAGACTAACTACCGTTACTACCAGCAAGCAATAGAAAAAAAGGATATTTTTCTTCATTGAATCATGATTTAATGATAGCAAAGGTAGAAATTATTTCTATTTGTGACACTTTCTTTGGCTAAAACAAAATAAATGACGTACTTTTGCAGTCTAAAGCAGTTGGCCGGTCTGTCGCGTGCGCGTTTCGCGCAGGAGGAAAGTCCGGGCAACACAGAGCATCCTACTTCCTAACAGAAAGCTGTCCGCGAGGGTAGAGTAACGTAGAAGAAAATAACCGCCGCTCCTTTCGGGGAGAGGTAAGGGTGAGAAGGTGGGGTAAGAGCCCACCAGCCGCATGGTGACATGTCGGGCTGTACGTCTTAGGAGTTGTAAGGTCATGTAAACCGGCGTTATGAGAGTTGCTCGCTCCATGTCGGAGGGTAGACCGCTAAAGTGTCGTGGTGACACGTCACTCAGATAAATGACAGGCACTTTTTATAAGTAAAATTATAGAAGGTACAGAACTCGGCTTATAGGCTGACTGCTTTTTCTTTTTTTAAATTCTAAGCCATGAAGAAGAAATTCACCGATATATGGAAATTCCTCACGTATGACATCTGGCGTATTACGGAAGATGAAGTGACCCGAACCAAGTTCTCACTTTACAATATTATAAAGACCATCTATCTTTGTATCAACCGGTTCACCAAAGACCGGATGGCCAACAAAGCCTCCGCGCTGACTTACAGCACCCTGCTTGCCATTGTTCCGATACTTGCCATCCTGTTTGCAGTGGCACGCGGTTTTGGATTTAACAATTTGATGGAGCACCAATTCCGCAACGGATTCGGAGGAAACACAGAAACAACAGAAGCTATCCTCTCATTTGTCGATTCATACCTTTCGCAGACCAAAGGGGGAGTATTCATCGGAATCGGTCTGGTGATGTTGCTATGGACGGTCATCAATCTGGTCAGCAATATCGAAATCACGTTCAACCGTATCTGGGAAGTAAAGAAAGCCCGGTCTATGTACCGTAAAATAACGGACTACTTCTCCATGTTCCTGTTAATGCCGATCCTGATTGTGGTTTCCGGCGGTCTTTCCATTTTTATGAGCACCATGCTCAAGCAGATGGATGATTTTGTGCTGCTGGCCCCTATCATGAAATTCATGATACGTCTTATACCCTTTGTACTGACTTGGCTGATGTTCACCGGACTTTATATCTTCATGCCGAATACGAAAGTGAAATTCAAGCACGCGCTTATCGCAGGTGTTTTGGCAGGAACCGCCTACCAGGCTTTCCAGTACCTATATATCAGCAGCCAGTTGGGAGTATCAAAATACAATGCCATCTATGGTAGTTTTGCCGCTTTACCTTTATTCCTGCTTTGGTTGCAAATATCCTGGACTATTTGTCTGTTCGGTGCGGAGCTGGCCTATGCAGGTCAGAACATCCAAAGTTTCAGTTTCGACCAGGATACCCGCAATATCAGCAGGCGCTACCGGGACTTTATATCCATCCTCATTATGTCCCTCATCGCCAAACGGTTTGAGAGAAACGAGCCGCCTTATACAGCCGCGCAAATTTCGGAAGAACATCAAATACCGATCAGACTCACTAATCAAGTACTTTATCAATTACAGGAAATAGACTTGATTCATGAGGTAGTCACAGATGCAAAAAGTGAGGAAATCGGTTATCAGCCGTCTATGGACATCAATCAACTGAACGTAGCCATCCTGCTCGACCGCTTGGATACATACGGCTCGGAGAATTTCAAGATAGACAAAGATGAAGAATTCAGCGACGAATGGAAAGTGCTGACCGAATCCAAAGAAGAATACTATAAGAAGGCAAGCAAAGTGTTACTCAAGGATTTGTAGCCTATTTATAGCTGTTGTAGGAAATCACTTTTTCTTTCGGTTTTCTCATCTTCTTTCTTTTCTCCTTCACCGGATAGCCTATCGTGATATCCAGCAATACACGTTTGGACGAAGGGATGCCTGTCAGCCGCTTCATTTCCTTTTCGTCAAACCAGCCTATCATACACGAGCCCAGTCCTTCACTTTCAGCAGCAAGGGTGATATGAGCGGCGGCAATCCCGATATCAATCAAAGGAAAATGTTTATCTTTCACTTTTCCCCCGAGCATTGAAGTAATATTGGCCGACTCTTCCACAACTAAGATATGCACAGGCGCATCTTTGGCAAACTTATTCATTCCCAGTCCTGCTGCAGCCTTGCCAATCTTCACAGCCAGTTCACGGTCGGTTATCACCACAAACTTCCAGGGTTGGGCATTGCAAGCGGAAGGAGCCAGACGACCTGCCTCCAAAATCCGCTCTAACTTCTCCGTCTCCACCGGACGTTCTTTATCATACGCCCGGTCACTCTGACGGGAAAGTACTAATTGCAGAAAATCACTGTATTCCATCTTATTTATATTGAATCATCCGGCTGATATACTTACCGATAATGTCAAACTCTATATTCACCACACTACCAATGGCAAACGTATGGAAATTTGTATGCTCGTAAGTATAAGGAATAATGGCCACCTGGAACGTATCATCCGTGGGATTGCATACTGTCAGACTGACACCGTTTACCGTCACCGAACCTTTATCCACAGTAATATATCCACGTTTCGCCATTTCCTCATCAAACGCATAACGGAATGTAAAATACCAGCTTCCTTCCGCATCCTTTATGTCAACACAAGTGGCGGTCTGATCCACATGTCCCTGCACAATATGACCGTCCAACCGGCCGTTCATCACCATGCTGCGCTCCACATTCACTTTGTCTCCCACTTTCAGCAGACCGAGATTGGACCGTTCCAGCGTTTCTTTCATAGCAGTCACCGTATAGGTGTCATCCGTCATACTTACGACTGTCAGACATACACCATTGTGAGAAATACTCTGATCAACCTTCAACTCATTCACAAACGAACACTTCAATGTAAAGTGTATATTCTCCTGGTCTTTCACCAGCGCCACCAAAGTAGCATATTCTTCTACAATTCCGGAAAACATAATTCTACTTATTATTTCATGATTTACTATTCTACGTTAAAAAGCACTCCTTTAATGCAAGGGTCAAAGATACGAATAAGCAAGGAGGATAGAAAATAAGAGCATAAAAAATTCACATTACACACAGACCTGTGACAAGAGAGATGGTAAAAAAGGCAGCAGATGAATGTCTCAAATACTGCCTTATAATCCGAAAGGGTGGAAATTTACATACGTTTATATGTCATTTTACGGTAAAAGTCTCCATCTTCGTCAGTTTCTTTTTGTTCAACTACCAATTTACTGGAATTAACAACAAGTAATTTGACAGAAGTAAATTCTGTACCTCCTCCATCCACAGGAATCAGATTATTGCCATCTAAAGTAAATTTCTCAATATTGTTTTGATGCCACTGGTTGTTGTAATAATAATTGAGATGCAAGTGCGAGGAACACAACATGGGAAATTGCACACTTCCTAATAAACAGATTGGCAAAGTAGACAAACTGTCCGGTTCTTATACTGTCCAAAATGTAGATTGGTAGACATTAAATAAGGACATAAAAAAATGGGGCTTTTCACAAAGCTCCATTCTTCAGTTTTCAATAGGTATTAGTTTTTTTTTAAGGTAAAAAGATTGTTTTCAGGATAACGGTGCAAATATAGGGGCTTTTACCGATACTATCCAAATTATAAAACATGTCATATAACATCTTTTTGAAAAATCTTTGGATTTATTATCATTTGACGCAAAAACTCCTGTAACTAGCCCGTTACAGGAGTCAAATATAAGATATTTTTTTTAAGGAGACCTAATTTCTGTTTAAAAATTCGCCCAAAATTACTTCTCCGGATAATTTTCGTCCGTTTTTCCACGATGTTTTAACACTTTGGCATCAATGAAAAATACGATTTCCTCAGCAATGTTGGTGATATGGTCTCCTGCACGTTCCAATTTGCGGAACACGCTGACCAAGTCCACACCCGTATGTACCGCTTCCGGATGTTCGGTAATATAGTCCGCAATGATACCTGTTGCCCCAGCATTGATCTCATCCAGCAAATTATCTTTGGCAAAGACACCTGCCGCCAGTTCAATACTCTCCTCATTCAAGGCACGTTTCGCCAGCTCCAGCATGGACAAAAGCTCAGCCTGCATCTCCGCCAGCCTAAGACGGTTCAACAGTTCTGCATCCAACACCGGTTCTTTACTACGAATCACAAAGCGGGCAATCCCTTCCGCAAAGTCTCCCAAGCGCTCCAAATTCGTATTGATTTTCAGCATAGCCAGCACAAAACGCAGGTCGATCGCCACCGGATTATATAACGCGATAATATCTTCCACATCACTGTCTATCTTCAGCTCAAAGGCATTCACCCTGCGTTCGCGAACCATCACCTGCTGAGCCAACTCTTTGTCAAGAGTCAATACAGCCTCTCCGGCACGGTCGAGCTGGTTGTACACCAACGTCCACATCTCATCAATTTCCTTCTTCAATAGAACAAGTTCCGATTCTATAAACTTTACCATAGTCTACTTATATATAAATGATTAATATTCTGTTTCTAACACAGGCAAGGGGGGCCGTTCTATCCGAAGCGACCTGTAATATAATTCTGCGTAGCCTCTTTCTCCGGATTTGTGAATATCTTCTTGGTCTGATCGAATTCTACCATCTCGCCCATATAAAAGAAAGCCGTTTTGTCGCTGACACGGGCCGCCTGCTGCATATTGTGCGTCACAATCACAATAGTATAGTCTTTTTTCAGCTCGTGAATCAGCTCCTCCACTTTTGCCGTAGAAATGGGGTCGAGCGCAGACGCAGGTTCGTCCATCAGCAACACCGAAGGAGACACCGCCATAGCACGGGCAATGCAAAGACGTTGCTGCTGTCCGCCGGACAAGGCATAAGCCGATTCCTTCAACTTATTTTTCACCTCATCCCAAAGTGCCGCCCCTTTCAGTGTTTCCTCCACACGCTGGCGGATGAAAGCGTTATCTTTCACTCCATTCACACGAAGTCCGTAAGCCACATTCTCGAATATGCTTTTCGGAAAAGGATTAGGACGCTGAAACACCATTCCCACATTCTTGCGCAGTTCGTCCACCGCCACGCTTTTAGAATAGATATTCTGCCCGTCAATACGAATCTCCCCTTCCAGACGGGTGGCGGGAATCAGATCGTTCATCCGATTGAAAAGCCGGAGGAAGGTAGACTTACCACAACCGGAAGGCCCGATAAAGGCAACAACCGACTTCTCTTCAATCTGCATACTGATACCTTTCAACGCATGGAAATCACCATACCAGAAATTCACGTCGCGCGCATCTATTTTCACTGTATCCATATATACTAACTCAATTCGTTTTTACCCTTTTCTCAAAATACTTTCTCAACGCATTCGCCAGCAAATTCACCAGCAGAATAATCATAATCAGTACCAATGCCGTACCGTATGCCAATGGCAGCTGCGCCTCCATATCCGTTCCACTTGTAGAAATCACATACAGATGATAAGGCAACGCCATACACTGATCCAGAATGCTTGCCGGAAGATGCGGAAGGAAATAGGCGGCACAGGTGAACAGAATCGGCGCCGTCTCTCCCGACACCCGTCCCAAAGCAAGAATCAGCCCGGTGATAATATTCGGCATACCCATCGGAAGAATAACGTGCCAGATCGTCTGCAACTTCGTCGCTCCCAGCGCCCGGCTTCCCTCACGCATACTGTCGGGAATCGCCTTCAAAGCCTCTTCCGTCGTCCGGATAACCAAAGGTACACAAAGTAAGCCTAATGTCAAAGAACCGGCCAAAATACTATCACCGAACCCCATATAATTGACAAAAAGCGCCATACCGAACAAACCGAACACAATAGAGGGAATACCACTCAGATTGTTCGTCATCACCCGGATAAAGCGCACCAATTTGCCTTTCGGCGCATACTCGTTCATATAGATTCCACTCATCACCCCCACCGGAAAAGCAAACAGCGCACTGCCCACCATCAGATAAAAAGTACCGACAATAGCCGGCCAGATGCCTCCTCCCGTCATTCCATCCGTAGGAGACGAAGTGATAAACTCCCAGCTGATGGCACCGATTCCTTTATAGATGATAAATCCCAGAATCACAAACAATATCAGCACAATGCAAAGGCTCAACAATCGGAACAGGCCGAAAGCGATCTTCTGCGAACGGTGCTTGGCTTTATTATTACTCCTTATTTCCATATTATTTACTTCGTTTTAGTCCTTTAGAAGAAATGTATTCCACACTAAAGTTGATGATCAGTGTAATGAAGAACAACACGACACCCAGCAGGAACAATGCCTGATAATGCGGACCTCCCGCCGGTGCTTCTCCCAATTCCGCCGCAATGGTGGCAGGAATCGTACGCAACGGCTCCAGAATAGTGGTCGGAATCACGGCTGCGTTTCCCGTCACCATCAATACCGCCATCGTTTCTCCGATAGCCCGCCCGATACCCAGCACCACGCCGGACGTAATGCCCGAGATGGAATAAGGAATCACTACCTTATATATAGTCTGCCACTGTGAAGCCCCCAGCGCCAGACTCGCTTCACGCATGGCGCGCGGACAATTCCTCATCGCATCTTCCGTCACTGTTATAATAGTAGGCAGCGCCATTATAGCCAACACGATACTCCCTGCCAGACCGCTTTCCCCTACCGGAAGATCAAACAATTTCTGAATCAACGGGACAATGACGATCAAACCGAAAAAGCCATAGACAACGGAAGGAATGCCACTCAACAATTCAATGACCGGCTTCAGCCAGTTCCGTACTTTCGGATGGGCTACTTCGGACATATAGATAGAAACCGAAAGTCCGAAAGGCAGCGCGAAAAGAATGGCAAACAGGCTCACCCACAACGTACCGCCAATCAAAGGCAGGAAGCCGAACTGTGCGGCCGGAGTCGCTGTCGGAAACCATTCGGCTCCCGCAAAGACATCTTTCACGGAAATGGTGTTGTCCTCTATAAAATGCACCGCATCCGGATGAACGATAAACTGCTGCGGAACAAAAGCCACGATACCCGGTGTTTTCTCCACCAGTTCCGTTATCTTATCTCCCGCATACTCATAGGCAGCTCCGAGTTCCTCCTCCGTATAATATTGTGTAATATCCTCCAGACGAAAAACCCGGATAGGGAGATCTTCCCCACCGAGTTCCTTCCAATTGGTTATCTCCCCGTCAAAAACATTCTTTATCTGAGCCGGACTCAGAACGCTTACCTTATTACTTTTATTCAGCGCCAGCGCATAACCTTCCTCGATCACTTTGCTTCTGAATAGCCCGAAAGCCTCCGTAAACAGGAAGAGTACAATCAGCAGAATCGTAATACTTGTTACGAAACCGCTGCAAGTCAGAATCCCTTCTATAATCTTTTCTAAAAATTTCTTCATACCTGTCGATTTCTGATGCAAAGAAAGCGCCTCCTTATTAAGGAGGTGTGACTAACGTTTGAAGGAAATGTTTCAATCTTGTTACATTTGTGTTACAAACACCTTTTGCCCGCCGGATGCAATAGAAATGTAACATCCGATTGCTTTATTTGCATCCGTATTCATTTGCATCCGTACAAAAAAGAAGATTTATGAAAGTAAGAAGAAATTTATTAATAGCCCTGTCCTTACTGTCAATCAGTGCCAGCGCGCAACGCATCAAAGGCAGTGATACGGTACTTCCTGTCGCCCAGCAGACAGCAGAACGGTTTATGAACCAATACCCAGACACCCGTGTCACCGTGACCGGCGGAGGAACCGGCGTAGGAATTTCCGCGCTACTGGACAACACGACGGACATCGCAATGGCTTCCCGCCCTATCAAGTTCAGCGAAAAGATGAAAATCAAGAGTGCGGGAGAAGATGTAGCCGAAATAGTTGTGGCGTATGACGCCCTTGCCGTAGTAGCACATCCTTCCAACCCGGTAAAGCAACTCACCCGCCAACAACTGGAAGACATCTTTCGGGGGAAAATCACCAATTGGAAGCAAGTAGGCGGTGACGACCGCAAAATTGTGGTTTACTCCCGCGAGACCTCTTCCGGCACTTATGAATTTTTCAAAGAGAGCGTACTCAAAAACAAAAACTACATGGCGAGCAGCCTTTCCATGCCCGCAACGGGCGCCATTATCCAGTCAGTCAGCCAGACCAAAGGAGCCATCGGATATGTCGGACTTGCCTACGTGTCCCCACGTGTCAAAACCCTTTCCGTATCCTACGACGGAAAACATTATGCAGCCCCCACGGTAGAGAATGCCACCAACAAGACTTATCCCATCGTCCGCCCGCTTTACTACTATTACAATGTAAAGAAGAAAACGGAAATCGATCCTTTGATTCAGTACATTCTTTCTCCCGACGGACAGGACATTATAAAAAAGAGCGGTTATATTCCGGTTAAATAAAAAAAATGTCCTACTTTTGTAGCCTGAATCATGTATTAGCATAAAACGTTATGACAGATATTAAAAACGAAGAAGTAGCAAGTGAAAAAAAGAGCTTGAACTTTATAGAACAGGCAGTAGAAAAAGACTTGAAAGAAGGTAAAAACGGTGGAAAAGTACAGACACGTTTCCCGCCCGAGCCGAACGGATACCTTCACATCGGCCATGCCAAAGCCATTTGCCTCGATTTCGGCATTGCAGAAAAACATGGCGGTGTATGCAACCTTCGTTTCGACGACACAAATCCCACCAAAGAGGATGTGGAATATGTAGAAGCTATCAAAGAAGACATCCAATGGTTAGGCTACCGTTGGGGAAATGAATATTATGCTTCCGACTACTTCCAACAATTATGGGACTTCGCCATCCGTCTGATTCAGGAAGGTAAAGCATATATCGACGAACAGAGTTCCGAACAGATCGCACAGCAAAAAGGCACTCCTACCCAACCGGGTGTGGAAAGCCCTTACCGCAACCGTCCGATTGAAGAGAGTCTCGAACTTTTCAAGAAAATGAATAGCGGAGAGATTGAAGAGGGCGCTATGGTGCTTCGCGCCAAAATCGATATGGCCAACCCGAATATGCACTTCCGCGACCCGATTATTTATCGTGTGGTGAAACATCCGCATCATCGTACCGGCACTACATGGAAAGCCTACCCGATGTATGACTTCGCGCACGGTCAGAGCGACTTCTTCGAAGGGGTGACCCATTCACTGTGTACGCTTGAGTTTGTGGTACACCGCCCGCTCTACGACCTCTTCATCGACTGGCTGAAAGAAGGGAAAGACCTGAATGACAACCGTCCCCGTCAGACCGAGTTCAACAAACTGAACCTGAGCTATACGCTGATGAGCAAACGCAACCTGCTCACTCTGGTAAAAGAGGGGCTGGTGAACGGATGGGACGATCCCCGTATGCCGACCATCTGCGGTTTCCGCCGTCGCGGTTACTCGCCGGAATCCATCCATAAGTTTATCGACAAAATCGGTTATACCACATACGACGCGCTGAATGACATCGCACTGCTCGAAAGTTCTGTCCGCGAAGACCTGAACAGCCGCGCTACCCGCGTGTCCGCAGTAATCAATCCGGTGAAACTCGTCATCACGAACTATCCGGAAGGACAAGTAGAAGAATTGGAAGCCATCAATAACCCGGAAGATCCGGGAGCGGGAAGCCACTTGATTGAGTTCAGCCGCGAGTTGTGGATGGAACGTGAAGACTTCATGGAAGATGCTCCCAAGAAATATTTCCGCATGACACCCGGACAGGAAGTACGTCTCAAGAATGCTTATATCGTGAAATGTACCGGCTGCAAGAAAGATGAAAACGGCGTGATCACGGAAGTATACTGCGAATATGACCCGAACACCCGCAGCGGTATGCCGGACGCGAACCGCAAAGTGAAAGGTACGCTTCACTGGGTGAGCTGCAACCACTGCATACAAGCAGAGGTGCGTTTGTACGACCGTCTGTGGAAAGTAGAAAATCCACGTGACGAACTGGCTGCCATCCGCGAAGCGAAGAATTGCGAGGCACTGGAAGCCATGAAAGAAATTATTAACCCGGACTCATTGAAAGTTCTCCCTAACTGCTACATAGAAAAGTTCGCAGCTACACTGCCCACCCTCTCCTACTTACAGTTCCAACGGATTGGATATTTCAATATTGACAAGGACTCAACACCGGAAAATCTGATCTTCAACCGCACTGTGGGATTAAAAGACACGTGGGGCAAGATCAATAAATAAAATATAGAATAATGAGTAGAAAAAACATTCCGTCTGAAAAAAAAGAACTGGAAAAACTGATCACAAACTACGAGGCTGCAAAAGCCGAAAACAGACAACTCTATCTGGATGGAGACCAATTGGCTGATATCTCTGATTGGTATGCCTCCAGAAGTAAATTTGAGGAAGCGCAAGAAGCCGTCACTTACGGACTTCAATTACATCCGGGAAACACCGACCTGCTAGTGGAACAGGCATACCTTTATTTGGACACCCGGAACCTGCAGAAAGCAAAACAGGTGCTGGATTCCATCACCGAAGCGTATGATCCCGAAGTGAAAATGCTGAAGGCCGAATTGTTACTGAATGAAGAGCAACTCGAAGAAACTCGGTCACTATTAGCTACCATTGAAGATGCGGACGAACTCGGCAGAATCTGCGAGGTTGTCTATCTCTATCTGGAGATGGGATATCCCGATATGGCAAAAGAATGGATGGAAAAAGGGGAGAAAACATACTCTGAGGCAAAAGAGTTTATGGCTCTCCAAGCCGATTACGCATTAGCCACCCAACAATTGGACTCAGCAATCAAGATATACAATCAATTACTTGATATAGAGCCTTATAATACCTCTTATTGGACAGGACTGGCAAAATGCTACTTCTTCCAATCAAAATGGAGCAAGGCTATCGAAGCCTGTGATTTCGCATTGGCAGCCGATGAATCTGACGGAGAAGCATATACCACCAAAGCACATTCCTTTTTCCAACTGAACAATTTCGACAAGTCCATCGAAAATTATAAGAAAGCGATGGAATACAAGGCCATCTCCCCCGATATGGGCTATATGTTTATCGGACTGTGTTACGGCGCCAAAGAAGATTGGGAAAAAGCGAATGAGTATTATGACAAAGTAATCGATTTTTTAGAAAAAAGCAATGGTAATGAGTCTGCTTTATCAATAGACATTTATACCAATAAAGCGAATGCCTTAGCCGAATTGGGAAGATACAAAGAAGCACATCAGACTTGTAAGAAAATAAGCAAAATCCATCCGAAAGACGCGACAATCCTCCTGACTGAGGGCAAAATCTACTTGCTGGAAAGGAAACTTGAAAAAGCCAGAATCTGCTTCATCAAGTTATCGGATATAGATTCCAGCATAGATATGTATTACATGATAGCCTGTGCCTATATGGAGAACAACTATGAGATCGAAAGTCAATATTACTTAGAGAAAGTATATGCTCTTGATCCGAAATTTGAAGACGTTGCGGAGAAATTGAGCGTTTGCAGTCTGGCTTACGGGGACATAGAAAGTTTCTTCAAATATAACAACGACTGCGCGCATCCGGTCACAGAGGAAGCCCTTTCGGATTTGATAAATTATGCGTGTCAGAATGAAGAACAACGGAAAATATTCAAGAAGATACTGGCACGGATGAAAAAGGAGAAAAAGGAGAGTAAGAAAAACAAAGGAAAATAATCATCAATTTAATAAACCCTAACCCTAAAAATCATGGAATCAGTAGCTTTCATCCAGTGGTGTCTGGATCATTTGAATTATTGGACTATCACTTTATTAATGACTATCGAAAGTTCCTTTATCCCTTTCCCTTCGGAAGTGGTCATCCCGCCGGCAGCATATAAAGCCGCAGTCAACGACGAGCTTAATATCTATCTGGTGATTTTGTTCGCTACCATCGGAGCCAATATCGGAGCATTGATTAACTATTTTCTGGCAAAGTGGTTGGGACGCCCTATCGTCTATAAGTTTGCCAACAGCCGTTTCGGGCATATGTGCCTTATTGATGAAGCCAAAGTGCGCAACGCTGAAACTTATTTCGACAAACATGGTGCGCTTTCCACATTTATCGGCCGACTGATTCCGGCTGTCCGCCAATTGATCTCCATACCTGCCGGGCTGGCACGGATGAAGTTGACCACTTTCTTGTTATACACCACTTTAGGAGCAGGGTTGTGGAATGCCATTCTAGCCATTATCGGCTACCACTTGTCCAAAGTGCCGGGAATCGAGAGTGAGGAACAGTTGATTGCCAAAGTAACGGAATACAGCCACGAAATAGGCTATGGTTTCATTGCCCTCGGTGTGTTTATCGTTGCCTTCCTGGTTTATAAAGGAATGAAGAAGAAATAAACTTCAAAACATAAAACGCAGATAAACGCGGATTTTCGCAAATAGAAATAATCTTTTGCGTTAATCCGCGTTTATCTGCGTTTTATCCTAAGCAATCCCCTGCTTTACAATGCAGCCAATGCCTTATCGTAATCAGGTTCCTGCGTAATCTCCGGCACAAGTTCCGTATAGGCCACTTTGCCATCCTTTCCGATCACTACCACCGCACGAGCCAACAGCCCTGCCAACGGACCGTCCGCCATGCGCACTCCATAGCTTTCATCGAAATCGGAGAAACGGAAATCAGACAATGGAATCACGTTCTCAATACCTTCCGTTGTACAGAAACGGCTGTGTGCAAAAGGAAGGTCTTTGGAGATAGCCAATACCACCGTATCTTTCAGTCCGGCAGCCATCTTGTTGAATTTGCGTACCGAAGTAGCACAAACACTGGTATCCAGACTTGGGAAAATATTCAGAATCACATTCTTGCCATTCAGATCTTTCAATGAGAAAGAAGACAAATCTGTTTTTACCAATTCAAAGTCGGGAGCGACTTTACCTACTTGTATAAATTCACCGATCAGTTTTACCGGTTGTCCTTTGAAATTTGTTGTTGCCATAATGCATATCTATTTAAAAATTACTTTATATAGAAACAACAATTACCCAAAATATGTTCACGGAAAACCTTTTCCAAATTGAATTTGTTATCTCACAACGAAATTATTCTAGTAACAATTTAAAATAGAAAATGTATGGAAACAGTATTCAATGAGATTCAACATTCAGTAAAGAACTGGTGGACTTCCCTTCTTCTGGGAATCGTGTATATTATCGTAGCCCTTTGGCTCATGTTCTCCCCCGTAAGCAGTTATATAGCTTTAAGTATTATCTTCAGCGTATCTATGCTGGTCAGCGGAATTTTGGAAATCATTTTCGCCATCAGTAACAAGAAAGGTGTTCCCAGTTGGGGATGGTACGTTGTAGGAGGAATCATCGACCTTATCCTAGGCATTTACCTGATCGCTTACCCGATGGTCAGCATGGAAGTCATTCCGTTTATCATCGCCTTCTGGCTCATGTTCCGCGGTTTCTCTTCTACCGGCTATTCCATCGACCTGAAACGTTACAGGACCCGCGACTGGGGATGGTATATGGCATTCGGCATTCTGGCTATCCTCTGCTCATTGCTGATATTGTGGCAACCAGCCATAGGAGCCCTTTATGCAGTCTACATGATCTCTTTCGCATTCCTCATCATCGGACTTTTCCGTGTCATGCTTTCATTTGAACTAAAGAATTTACATAAAAGAAAATAAAAATCTTTCGGCACTTACTTTGGTATTTTGTTTATCTTTGTAGGCAATTTACATGAATCAATTAATTAAAAAGGAAGAAAATTATGGCAATGCATACATGGTTTGAGTGCAAGATCCGTTATGAGAAAGTAATGGAAAACGGAATGCAGAAGAAAGTTACAGAACCTTATCTGGTTGACGCACTCAGCTTTACAGAAGCAGAGGCACGAATCATCGAGGAAATGACTCCGTTTATCTCCGGAGAATTTACCGTTTCGGACATTAAACGTGCCAACTATAGTGAACTTTTCCCCAGTGACGAAGAAAGTGCCGATCGCTGGTTCAAATGCAAACTTATTTTCATCACGCTGGATGAAAAAAGCGGTGCGGAGAAAAAGACATCCACTCAAGTGCTGGTACAGGCTGCCGACCTGCGCGACGCGGTGAAGAAGCTGGACGAGGGAATGAAAGGTACAATGGCCGATTATCAGATCGGAATGGTATCCGAGACGCCGTTGATGGACGTCTACCCTTACAGTGCCGGACCGAATGACAAACCGGAGTTTGACCCCGCAAAAGCATAAATGACAATGAGTATTGCTGACAATTTAAAGCAAGTACTGGCCGAGCTCCCGCAAGGAGTCCGGCTAGTTGCTGTCTCGAAATTCCATCCCAATGAAGCGATAGAAGAAGCATATCAGGCGGGACAGCGTATTTTTGGAGAGAGCAAGGTGCAGGAAATGACAGCTAAATACGAAAGTTTACCCAAAGACATCGAATGGCATTTTATCGGACACTTGCAAAGTAACAAAATCAAATACATGATACCATACGTAGCGATGATACATGGCATTGATACCTATAAATTGCTGGCAGAAGTCAACAAGCAGGCAGGCAAGGCAGGACGTACCGTAAACTGCCTGTTGCAGATACACGTGGCGCAGGAAGAAACAAAATTCGGTTTCAGCCCCGAAGAATGCAGGGAAATGCTGGATGCCGGAGAGTGGAAAGCATTGGCACACGTGCGTATCTGCGGCTTGATGGGAATGGCAAGCAACACCAATAATATCGAACAAATCAACGGTGAATTCTGTTTATTGAACAGTCTCTTTAAGGAGATTAAAGCAAACTGGTTCGCCGACTCGGACGCCTTTCGGGAATTGTCGATGGGTATGTCGCACGATTATCACGAAGCCATTGCCTCCGGAAGTACGTTAGTACGAGTAGGAAGCAAGATTTTCGGAGAACGAGAATATAATATTTAACCAATCATTATCACCATGACCGATTTAAAAACTACTTTCGCAGGGCTTTCCCTCAGGAACCCTATTATCATCAGTAGCTCGGGACTGACCAACAGTGTCGGCAAAAACAAGAAGCTGGCCGAAGACGGAGCCGGTGCTATCGTTCTGAAATCACTGTTCGAAGAGCAAATCATGCTGGAAGCAGAACAACTGAAAGATCCGGCTTTTTATCCGGAAGGCAGTGATTACCTGGCAGAGTACATTCGTGAACACAAGTTATCCGAATATCTGACTTTGATAAAAGAAAGCAAGAAGGTATGCCCGATTCCTATCATTGCCAGCATTAACTGTTACAGTGATTCCGAATGGGTAGACTTTGCCAAACAAATAGAAGAAGCCGGAGCCGATGCGATAGAGATCAATATTCTGGCTTTGCAGTCGGACGTACAATATACATACGGTTCTTTTGAACAGCGTCACATTGATATTCTCCGCCACATCAAAAGAACGGTAAGCATTCCGGTCATCATGAAATTGGGTGACAACCTGACTAATCCCGTAGCACTGATCGATCAGTTGTATGCCAACGGTGCGGCGGCTGTTGTTCTCTTCAACCGCTTCTACCAGCCGGACATCAACATTGAAAAGATGGAGCATATCTCAGGCGAAGTATTCAGCACTGTTGCCGACCTGGCCACTCCTCTCCGTTGGATCGGTATAGCATCTGCCGCAGTAGACAAGATCGACTATGCAGCTTCCGGTGGCGTGGCCAATGCAGAAGCAGTAGTCAAGGCTATTCTTGCCGGTGCTTCAGCCGTAGAAATTTGCAGCGCGATCTACCAGAATACAAACGCATTCATCAGCGAAGCCAACCGCTTCCTCTCCGCATGGATGGAACGCAAAGGCTTCAACAGCATTGCACAGTTCAAAGGCAAGCTGAATATCAAGGATATTCAAGGCATTAATACTTTTGAACGTACACAGTTCTTGAAATACTTCGGGAAGAAAGAATAAAGATTAAACGAAGAATTTATTTTAAACGAAGAATAAATTTTGAATGAAGAATGAAGGATTATCTGCGCTCTAATGCTGCATAGTAAATTCTTCATTCTTCATCTTTTTATTTTTAATTTCTTCTACAGCAAGTTACTTGCCAGCTCGCTTAGCTCACTTCGTTCTCCCTTTACCAAGTTCACGTGCGCAAAGATTTTTTGGTCTTTCATACGGTCAATCATATATACCAGACCATTGGACTGGCTGTCCAGATACGGCTGGTCAATCTGTTGGATATCTCCGGTAAACACCATCTTCGTACCTTCTCCCGCACGGGTAATGATGGTCTTTATCTCATTCGGCGTCAGGTTTTGCGCCTCGTCGATGATGCAATACATCTCGCTCAAGCTGCGGCCACGTATAAATGCCAAAGCCTCAATGACCAACTGTTCACTTTTCTGCATATCTTCTATACGCTTCACTTCGGTAGAGTTAGCAGCAAACTGGCGTTTTATCACGTTCAAGTTGTCGAATAGCGGTTGCATATAAGGAGCCACTTTCTCCTGCGCGTCTCCCGGAAGAAAACCTATATCCTTGTTGGAAAGCGCAACGACAGGGCGTGCCAGCAGAATCTGCTTGTAATCGGTCAGTTTGCCCAAAGCGGCAGCCAATGCCAACAGCGTCTTACCCGTTCCCGCCTTTCCGGTCAACGCTACCAGCTTCACATTCGGATCATTCAGAATCTCAAAAGCAAAACTCTGTTCCGCGTTGCGTGGTTCGATTCCGTAGTTCTTACCCTTCATCACCCGGCAGATAGAATGAGTAAAAGGATTGTAACGTGCCAGCACCGTATTCCGGTCACTCTTCAGAACGAAACATTCGTTAGGATGAATCAGATCCTTAAAATCAAATTCACTCAAGTCGATACCCTCCTTAGAAGAATAAATACGGTCAATCAATGCCGGATCTATATTTTCAAAGATTTCATTGGATTTCTCAAAGACATCCACATTCACCACCTTGTCCGTGATATAATCCTCGCACAGCAGACCGATGGAACGCGCCTTCATACGCAGGTTCACGTCTTTGGTCACCAATACCGTTTTCATTTTCGGATATTTGGAAGCAAGAAACTCGGTTGCCGCCAAAATAAAATGATCGGGCTTCCTCGCCGGAAAAGCAGCCCATACTTCGGGAGCCTCCACCTGACCGGTCACCACAAACAGGCGTCCCAAGCCTTCGCCCAGCTTCACTCCTTTCGAGAAAATCTCGTCACTCGTCAGCGCATCCAACTCACGCACAAACTCACGGGCATTGAAATTAATCTGCTCGTTTCCTTTCTTGAATTTATCCAACTCCTCAAGCACGACAAGGGGAAGATAAATATCATTTTCCTGGAAATTCTTCAAGCAATTATAGTCGTGAAGAATAACATTGGTGTCTAGCACAAAATTTTTCTTAGTTCCCATGATTTCTTAGATTTAAATGTTGATATTTGCAATCTCAATTCGTCAACCTCACTTATCGCAGTCCGGTTGACGGTTCTAAAGATAAACAAATTAGCGGGCAATAAAGATTGCCCGGCGTTAAATATTATAAAACATGGACTATCAGAACACTTTAAAGTACTTATATGAAAGTGTACCTATGTTTCAGCAAGTAGGGAAAGAAGCATATAAGCCGGGATTGGAAACCACACAAAAATTAGACGAATATTTCGGCCATCCTCATCAACAATTCAAAACAATACACATTGCGGGTACGAACGGAAAAGGTTCCTGTTCGCATACTATCGCCGCCGTATTGCAATCGGCAGGCTACCGGGTAGGATTATTCACCTCCCCGCACCTGGTGGACTTTCGCGAACGCATCCGCGTCAATGGCGAAATGGCGCCCGAAGAATACGTAGTTGACTTTGTGGAAAAGCACCGTCCTTTCTTCGAACCTCTCCAACCTTCGTTTTTCGAGCTTACCACCGCTATGGCATTCCGTTATTTTGCCGACAGAAAAGTAGATGTAGCCGTTATCGAAGTAGGAATGGGCGGACGTCTGGACTGCACCAACATCATCCGTCCGGACCTATGCGTCATCACCAACATCGGTCTTGACCATACCCAGTATCTGGGCGGTACACTCGAAAAGATCGCTGAAGAAAAAGCCGGAATCATCAAGGAAGGCGTACCGGTGGTTATCGGAAGGGCTAGAGGAGCGGTGAAAAAAGTATTCTCCGCGAAAGCGGAGGAGATGAACGCCCCCATCACGTATACGAAACAGACTGCCGCAGGCAACGACGTCGCTATATATAGCTATCCGGAATTACAGAAAGAAAGGAACAGCTTTTACGAAATGACGCGGCAAGGTCTCGAAATGTTCAAAATGCTACAAGACAAACACCGGAAAAATGAGAAGTCTCTGGAGAAGTTACTGTCTACGTTCAATCTGGACAATGCCCTACGCGCGATGGACAGAATACTCGACAAAAGAAAAAGCGCGATAAAACTCAGCAATAATCATTTTCAGGACGGTATTTTTCTGGAGCTCACCGGTCTCTACCAGGTCGAGAACGGCTTTACTATCCTGACCGCCCTTGACGAACTGGTGAAAATGGGATACCACATCTCACCCAAGAACTATTTCGAGGGCTTTTCCAATGTATGCGAACTCACCGGACTGATGGGACGCTGGCAGAAAGTGTACAGCTATCCGGACATCATCTGCGACACCGGACACAATGTCGACGGAATCAAGTATATCTGCAAGCAGCTCGAAGCTATCCGGGCAAACGACGGAAAAAAGATCCATATCGTATTCGGTATGGTCAATGACAAAGATATCAGCGGTGTACTGAAAATATTGCCGAAAGACGCCACCTATTATTTCACCAAAGCCAGCGTGAAACGCGCGCTTCCGGAGAACGAGTTGCAGGAACTGGCTCGGAAGGCCGGATTGAAAGGCAACGCTTACCCCACTGTGGTAGAAGCGGTGCAGGCGGCAAAAAAAGACTGCCCCCCGAAAGACTTCATCTTTGTGGGAGGCAGCAGTTTCATTGTCGCCGATCTGTTAGCGAATCGCGATACACTCGATCTCTACTAACGCGCCCTTTGGCAGAGCTTTTACGGCAATCGCCGAGCGTGCCGGGAAAGATCCGTCAAAATAAGTGGCATACACACCATTCATCCCCGCAAAAAGGGACATATCCTGAAGAAACACGGTGGTTTTGACAATGTAGTCCATTGTCAATCCCACCTCTTCAAGAATGTGCTTTATATTTTCCAACGACTGGCGGGTCTGTCCTTCTATCCCTTCCGCCATCTGCCCCGTAGCGGCGTCAATAGGCAACTGTCCGGACACACATACCACTCCGCCCGCTTCCATCGCCTGGCTGTACGGACCGATAGCTTCGGGAGCTTTCTCACTGCAAATTACTTTCTTCATATTTCTATAATTGTTATTTATATAAGATACAAAGTTACGAAAAATCTCTGGAAAAGACGAATAAAAAGGGACAAATGTCTTCGTAATGCC
>OJRY01000967.1_pt1 | contig 24469 bp, 20 predicted proteins | sample 1599311 | NCBI WGS metagenome assembly OJRY01 (sample SAMN04168657, study PRJEB22393) | human gut metagenome | biome: human gut microbiome; feature: stool | host: Homo sapiens | collected 2014-03-20 | reverse complement strand
CGAACTCCCACAAGTAGAGTCAGAGTCTACCGCACTACCACTATGCAAATCCCCAATATCCTGTTGTGTTTCGCGGCATTGATCCGGTCAACGTGTGCTATTATAGCCGCCTTTGCGCGTTTTGTCAAGCAGATTTTTGAAAAAAGTTGTACTTTTTCAGAAATACGCGAAAATCCGTCAGGTTTATTTTTCGGTGTCCGAGGCTTCCTCTTCCAGATAGACGGCGACGTCTTCGATTTTGCAGTCTAAAATCTTGCAGAGCTGGTCAATGGTATAGGTGTTGACATTATGATTGTTTCGCAGTCGGTTCAGCTGTCCAGCGCTGAAGTGATAATCCTTCAGCAGTTTATACTGGGAGATACCACGCATTTTCATTGTTTTCCAAAGAGGTTCAAACGAAATCACGGACAATCCCACTCCTAACGAATCAGATTACATCTATAAATAAGATGGTAAAGGATTGCCCGAATATTGACAATTATCCATATGTGGAGTATTATTTTGATATAGTCCGAAAGTGGACAATATCAGAGGTAAAAAGGATGGTGTCATAATGAACGCTGCGGCAATCAAAGAGCATCTCAAAATGTTAATGGAGCTAGAAAAAGAGGTCTATACTCAAAATCAAGTTATCGCATCGTTAGAGTATCAACTTTCCTGCCTGCCAGATGCTCACCGGTACACAAGGCCCGTCTATACCGAAGCAAACTCCAACTACCAAATCAGTGGACTTACATGGTTGTGCTTTGGCAGCGCACTTATATTCCTTTTGTTAGCACCTGTATCAGACGCCATCATCAATTCCGATTGGGGAATTATGGGCTTGCTTCTCTTTCCTATTCTTTTAATTTTCTACCTTGCCAGGTCTTTCGCTATCCCTTGTGCAATATTTTTGTTCGCCGCTGGCATAATCGTTTTCTTTGTCGAAAGGAACAATCAATCCGACGCTCGTTATGCTGCCAAACAGCAATCCAAAAAATCCTATGAAACTGCTATGGCCACATACAATCGGGCGGTCGAACAAGACCGACTCCGCGTAGAAAGAGAGCGTCCTAAAAAGCTGCTTCTTCAAGGCCAGCTCAAAACTTTGAAAGATGCGCACAAAAAGACTGTAGACACTTTGAACAAGCTATACAACAAGGGCGTTATCCATAAAAAATATTGGGGTCTCGTTCCTATCTGTTCCCTGTACGGCTACTTCGATACTGGCGTATGCACTCAGTTGGAAGGTCATGAAGGTGCATACAACAAATATGACACCGAATGTCGGTTAGACAGAATCATTGTAAAATTGGATCAGGTCATCCAGCGTTTAGATGAGATCAAAGCGCTCCAGCAGGACCTTTATGAAGCTATCGAAGAATCCAACTGCAAGGTTGGTCAGCTTATCCGCAACTCCGAGCGCATATCTGACCAACTGACTGGGATCCAGTCGCAGGGTGCCGAACTGAATGCCCGCATTGCCAACCTGCAAACCACTTCTGACATCAATCTCTATGTGAATGCCTGCGCCAAGCGCGAGCTTGAGTACATGAACCGCGCCAACCGCATCTTCTAACAAATCAGCCGCCGTCCCCGAACTCCCGGAGGCGGCGTTTTCTTTGTCCCAACCTCAGAACCGGCATTTTCCGCACGTTCCGCACCATACAATAAGGTGTACCTGATTTTCTATATAAATAAAGGAGGACGCCTTATGCTGCAAACCCCATCCAAAACCACCCAGACTCTACTTTCGCCCCGCATCCCCCGCGACAACGAGCACGAGCGCTACCACCCCGAGCTGGAAGAAGAGCTGAAAGAGTGCCTGTTCTGCCTGCAGCGGAACGCGATGATGTTCGACCTCGAGGTGGACTCCGACCTCATCGAGCAGCGCATCTACGAGCGGCAGGCGCTTTTGTGCCGCTACCGCTACCTGCTGGCCCGCGCCCGGGAGCTGGGGCTGCATACCATCCTGAAAAAGTATCAGCCGCTGGGATAAAAACCTACCCGCGAAATCTTGACAGAATCCGCACATCGTGTTATCATACATAAAGATAACACTGTATACAGAAAGCTGTATGCGAAACTTTGGAGCTTAGAGAGGTTTTCAACTATGGAACGTATTAAGACTATCGCTACTCGTGACCTGACCAAGAGCGTCGTGACCGGCGGCTGCGGCGAGTGCCAGACTTCTTGCCAGTCTGCCTGCAAGACCTCCTGCGGCGTCGCAAACCAGAAGTGCGAGAACAGCAATAAGTAATCATTGCAGACCCTATGCCGCCTTTGCAGGGCGGCATTTTTTTATGGCAATTACAGATTGGAGAATGAAATGGTACATCAGTATCAACTGAACGGATATAACATCGTGCTGGACAGCTGCAGCGGCTCGGTCCATGTCGTGGACGACGTGGCTTACGACGTCATTGCGATGTACAAAGAGCACTCTGCCGACGAGATCGTGGCCGCCATGCTGGCAAAGTATGCCGACCGCCCCGACGTCACCGAGGCCGACCTGCGCCAGTGCCTCGAGGACGTGGCCTCTCTGGAAGCCGCCGGCAAGCTTTGGGCTCCCGACGTCTACAAAGACATGGCTTTCGACTTCAAGAACCGCCAGACGGTGGTCAAGGCGCTCTGCCTCCACGTCGCCCACACCTGCAACCTCAACTGCTCCTACTGCTTCGCCTCGCAGGGCCGCTATCAGGGCGACCGCGCCCTGATGAGCTTCGAGGTGGGCAAGCGGGCTATGGACTTCCTCATCGAGAACTCCGGCACCCGCCGCAACCTCGAGGTTGATTTCTTCGGCGGCGAGCCTCTGATGAACTTCGACATGGTCAAAAAGCTCGTCGCCTACTGCCGCGAGCAGGAGAAGATCCACAACAAGAACTTCCGCTTCACCATGACCACCAACGGTATGCTCATCGACGACGATGTCATCGACTTCTGCAACAAGGAGTGCCACAATGTCGTGCTGAGCCTTGACGGCCGCAAGGAAGTCCATGACCGCTTCCGCAAGGACTACGCAGGCCACGGCAGCTATGACGCCATCGTGCCGAAGTTCCAGGAGTTCGTGAAAAAGCGCGGCGACAAGAACTATTACATGCGCGGCACCTACACCCACTACAACACCGACTTCACCAACGACATCTTCCACATGGCCGACCTCGGCTTCACGGAGCTGAGCATGGAACCGGTCGTCACCAAGCCCACCGACCCCAGCGCCCTCACCGCCGAGGACCTGCCCATCCTGAAGGAGCAGTACGAGATCCTTGCCAAGGAGATGATCAAGCGCGACCGCGAGGGCCGCGGCTTTACCTTCTACCATTACATGATCGACCTCACCGGCGGCCCCTGCATCTACAAGCGCATCTCCGGCTGCGGCTCCGGCACCGAGTACATGGCCGTCACCCCCTGGGGCGACCTCTACCCCTGCCACCAGTTCGTCGGCGACCCCAAGTACCTGATGGGCGACATCTGGAAGGGCGTCACCAACACCGCCGTGCGGGATGAGTTCAAGCACTGCAACGCCTACGCCCGCCCCGAGTGCAAGGACTGCTGGGCCAAGCTCTACTGCTCCGGCGGCTGTGCAGCCAACGCCTACCACGCCACCGGCAGCATCACCGGCGTCTACGAGTACGGCTGTGAGCTGTTCAAGAAGCGCGTCGAGTGCGCCATCATGATAAAAGTTGCTGAGAACCAGGAGCTGGCAGCTCAGGGCATCGAAGTACCCATCGAGCTGGGCGGCACCTGCAACGCCTGCGCAGACGGCGAAGCCTGCGAATAAAGCCATGAACACTCCTGTCGTCGATTTTGTCCGTCGCTACGCCCGGCAGCGCACTGCCCGGATGCATATGCCGGGCCACAAGGGCCGCGGCCCGCTGGGCTGTGAAGAGCTGGACATCACCGAAATTGCGGGCGCAGACGAGCTGTACGAAGCCGAGGGCATCATCGCTCAGAGCGAGGCCAACGCGACGCAGCTCTTCAGCACCGCCCGCACCTATTACAGCACCGAGGGCAGCAGCCAGTGCATCCGGGCCATGCTCCACCTTGCGCTCCAGATGCGGCCCGCAAAGGCAGGCCGTCCTGTCCTGCTGGCGGCGCGGAACGCCCACAAGGCCCTGCTCTACGCGGCAGCTCTGCTGGACTTCGACATCCAGTGGCTCTGGCCCGCGCCGGACGCCGCCGGGGCGCTCTGCACCTGCCCTGTGGAGCCGGAGGCGCTCTCTTCTGCGCTGGACGAGCTGGCCGCCGAGGGCCGCACGCCCTTCGGCGTCTACCTCACCAGCCCGGACTATCTGGGCTTCGTGCAAGACATCGCGGGGCTGTCGGCAGTCTGCCACGCCCACGGCCTGCCCCTTCTGGTGGACAACGCCCACGGCGCCTATCTCCACTTTTTGAAAGAGGGCAGCCGCCACCCCATCCAGCTGGGCGCGGACCTTTGCTGTGACTCGGCTCACAAGACCCTGCCCGTCCTCACGGGCGGTGCGTATCTCCATCTTGGGCCATCGGTGCAGGCCGACGAGGCCGCGGTGCGCAATGCGCTGGCTCTCTTCGGCTCCACCAGCCCCTCTTATCTCATTTTACAGTCGCTGGACGCCGCCAACGCGGTTCTGGCCGACGGCTTCCGGGAGAAGCTGGACATCTGCCGCTGGCGGCTGGGGATGCTCTGCCGGGAGCTGGATGCTCTCCGGCCCGGGCTGGCACTCCCCCTCACCGGGGCGCACCGCGAACCCCTCAAGCTGACGCTGGACGCCGCCGTGCTGGGTCTTTCCGGCCAGCAGCTGGCGCAGGCTCTGCGGGAACGGGGTGTGGAGTGCGAGTATGCCGACCCCCGTTACGTCGTGCTGATGCCTTCCGCCGAGAGTTCTGCGGCAGAGTTTGCCTGCCTGCAAACGGCCCTGCACGCCATCTGCGGTGAGGCCCCTGCTGCCGATGTCTCCGTTACGGCTGACGATCCTGCCGCTTTCGCGGCATTGGCCGGGACGCTCGATGCACAGCCCCGCCGCTTCACCATCCGGGAAGCTGTCCTTGCACCGCAGGAGATGATCCCTGCCGCCGAGGCCGTGGGCCGCATCTGCGCCGCACCGGCGGTCTCCTGCCCGCCTGCCATCCCCATCGTGGTCAGCGGCGAGACGGTCCCGCCGGAGGCCCTCCCCCTCTTTGCCCGCTATGGCATCGAGAAGGCGGCCGTTGTAAAAGAATAAAGTGAAAAAGTCATTTTCATACTCTTCAGCCTCTTTTTTCACTCTATATTCAGAGTCCCCCCTAAGATCCAGCTAAAAGTCCCGCACATTTCTTGACAGGCTTCGCATATTCTGGTTTAATAGAATTGGATAAAAGGGAGTAAAGGGCGCTCCACCTTATGGGAGCGCTGCATGGCAGCGTCAACACGGCAGAAATGCCCGATGTCATGTGTTCGCTTGAGACTTTTGTCGCAGTAATTGGTGCTGTGGCGGAAGTCTCTTTTTTTCGTCATTGCGCCGCAGATTTCAAAGGAGGCAATGACATGGATTTCTGGAACGCATTCGCCAGTCTCTTTTCCAATTTCGGGAACCTGACCTGGCAGATGGTGGTGATGTGGGGCATCGGCGCCCTGCTCATCTACCTTGCCATCGCAAAAAAGATGGAGCCGAGCCTGCTTCTCCCCATGGGCTTCGGAGCCATCCTCGTCAACCTGCCCTTATCGGGCGCTATCACGCAGGGCGACACCGTCGGCCCCATCTCGGCTCTGTTTGAGGCCGGAATGTCCAACGAGCTGTTCCCCCTGCTGCTCTTCATCGGCATCGGTGCGATGATCGACTTCGGCCCGCTGCTCGAGAAGCCGTGGCTGATGCTCTTCGGCGCAGCGGCGCAGTTCGGCATCTTCTTCACCCTCTTCCTCGCGGGCTTCTTCTTCGATTTGAAGGACGCCGCTTCCATCGCCGTCATCGGCGCGGCAGACGGCCCCACAGCCATCTTCGTGGCCAACGTCCTGCACTCCCAGTACCTTGGTGCCATCATGGTGGCGGCCTACAGCTACATGGCGCTGGTCCCCATCGTGCAGCCGCCGGTCATCAAACTGCTGACCACCCAGAAGGAACGCCGCATCCGGATGCCCTACCAGAAGGGCAGTGTCAGCCAGCTGACCAAGATCTTGTTCCCCATCGTTGTGACCATCATCGCCGGGCTCGTGGCTCCGGCCAGCGTAGCACTGGTGGGCTTTCTGATGTTCGGCAACCTGCTGCGGGAGTGCGGTGTGCTGAACACCCTGAGTGAAACGGCGCAGAACATCCTCGCAAACCTCATCACCATCGTGCTGGGCCTGACCGTGGCCGGCCAGATGACCGCCGACAAGTTCGTGCGGCCCGACACTCTGCTCATCCTTGCGCTGGGCCTCGTGGCCTTTGTGTTTGACACCGCCGGCGGTGTGCTGTTCGCAAAGCTGGTGAATCTCTTCCTCCCGGAGGGCAAAAAGCTCAACCCCATGATCGGTGCTGCCGGCATCTCTGCCTTCCCTATGAGCGGCCGCGTCGTCAACAAGCTGGGCCTCGAGGAGGACAACCAGAATTTCCTGCTGATGTACTCCATCAGTGTCAACGTCTCGGGCCAGATAGCCTCTGTCATCGCCGGCGGACTGCTGCTGACCCTGCTGAGCTAAAGGAGGGACTGATATGCTGCATCTTACTTCGTGGATGACGACTCTGCCCATCATGGTCATCGGGATGGTGAGCATCGTGCTGGTCATTGGCGTCATCGTGCTGGCTGTGATGTTTTTGAACAAGCTGACGAGCCGGAAATAACTGCAAAGGGCTGCTGTACCGTGTTGTACAGCAGCCCTTTTTTATTTATCCGCCCACGCCTTTCCGATCGCCGTTCTTGGCGTTCTGCCCGGTGTCATCCGGCTCGTCGCCGCCGTCGTGCGGCTCCTCAGAACAGGTCGAGCATATTGTCCAGATAGATGGCCTCCCGGACATGCAGCTGGTATTCCGGTTTTGTCATGTAGTAGAGCAGAAATTCCAGTACCAGCGCACTGCCCAGGCCCCGGCCCTCGATCTTGAAGTTGGAAAATCCCATCGGCATATAGACATCCCGAATGTCCCTGATGCCGATAAACCCCGGATTTTCCATCGCCTTCGAGAAGCGGTAGCCTTCCTCCGCACCCGGTGCGTGACAGATGTGGTCAGGGCAGGCTTCGCCGAGATTTTTTCGGCTGACATTTTCATAGCAGCGCTTTCTGTCCCGGCATCCGACCCAGCAGCACTCGTTGCAGAGAAATTCCACCTTGTCTTTCTGCGCCTGCGGCAGACTGTCCAGCTCTCCAAAGGCTTTGTTCAGCCGGAAGTCCGGCACCACATAGCGGAACTCTTCCCGGGCCGTCTCCGCCCGGAGCTGCTGAAACTCTGTCAGCACTTTCGTCGTGGAGGACACGAAATAAAGCTGCGGATAGTGTGTTTTCAGGTAGTCCAGCAGCAGCTCCGAGTGGACGATGACGCCGCTCTGCACCTGGTTTTCCTGCTCAAACAGGGCGCAGAGGGCGTTGCACTTTTTATCCGAAAGATGTTCCTCCCGGAGGAGCGAGTTGCTGAAGGTCAGCCGCGCCGAGATGCCGTATTCCCGCGTCAGGGCAAGGACTTCTTTGGGGTCATGCTCCCCGAAGCCAGCCCGTCCCCCGCCCCAGACGCAGTCGGCCGGTGCGCCGTAGATGGAGCCGATGTCGCACCAGTCGTAAAAGTATTCTCTGTGCGCCCGGAACAGGGGCAGGAACTCCCGGTACAGCTCGTAGAACTCGAACAGTCCGGGCAGATGATAGTAAGCTTTTTCTTGTTTCATTTTTCACTTTTTCTTATGCGTTTTGCGTCCTGGCCTCTACGGTCCGGCCGCCGAGGTTCTCATAGATGCGGTGGGAGACGGAGAGCACCGTGCGCCCTTCGGACGCGCGGCGAAGCGCTTCAAGGACACGGGCCTCGGTCTCAGCATCGAGGTTGGCCGTTATCTCGTCCAGCAGCAGCACGGCAGGGTCTGCCGCTGCGGCGCGGGCGATGGACAGAAGCTGCCACTCGCCCTGCGAGAACATCCCGTCCGTACACACCGTATCATAGCCGTTCGGCAGGGTCTGGATGGCGGCATCCAGACTGGCAAGCTTCGCGGCGTTCCTTGCCATCTCTTCGGTGATGCCGGGGTCGCCCAGCGTGATCTGTTCCAGCACCGTACCCGGCACACGGGCAAAATGCTGCTCCACACAGCCGATGCAGGTGCGGCGCCTGGCGTCCGTGATGTCCGCCACGTCCACGCCGCCGATAGTCACCGACCCGGCTTCCGGGTGATAAAGTCCCAGCAGCAGCTTGAAGACTGTGCTCTTTCCGGCACCCGTCCGGCCCACCAGCGTCACCTGCTCGCCCTGCTTGACGGTCATGGAAAAATCGTTCAAGACGTGCTTTTCGCCGTAACCGAAGGTCACATGGGAGAGCACCACATCACCCCGGGCAGAGGTCTCCCGCTCCTTGGGGATGGTGCGTTCCGGCTGGTCAAGGAAGGCGTCGATGCGCTTGACGCCCGCCATCGCCGACTGGATGGTCTGTATCTCCATGCCAAGGCTCTCGATGGGCGCAAAGATGCGGGAAATGTAGTTGATGACGGCCACCGAGGTGCCGACCGACATCCCGAACAACGTCAGGACAGCCGCATTGCCGGAAGCCGAGAGGAGCATGACGATGCCGACCACGGCGGCATTCAGCACCAGCACAACGGGCGAATAGATCGCATCGTAAAAATTCGTCCGCTCCATTGCGGCATAGCTTTCGCCGATGCACCGGTCATAGCGGCGCTCCATGTAGTCTTCCAGACCCAGAGCCCGGATGGTGCGGATATTGTGCAGTGTTTCCGGGACCTGGCCGGACACAGCGGCGACCGCCCGGCGGTTATCCAGCTGAGCTGCCAGCATCCGCGTCTGCACATGGCGGGTGAACGCGGCGAACAGCGGCAGCACCAGCAGCAAAATCAGTGCAAGACCGGTATTCTTCACGGCGATGACCGCCATGATGGAGAGGATGCGGCAGGCGTCCGCCACCATGCTGATGATGCCGGAGGTGAACAGCGCCTCCACCGTATCCACATCGCCCGAGAAGCGCGCGGCCACCTCGCCGGGGTTCTGCCCTGCCAGTGTGCTGGCGGGAAGCCTGGTCAGCTTCCGGGACATTTCAGAGCGCAGGGCGTGGGTCATTTTCTGGCCGAAGAGCACCAGCAGGCTCTCCTGCGCCGAGGAGAGCATCCCTTCCAGCGCCAGACTGCCGAAATAAAGAAGCACCGCAGGGAATGTCAGCGGAAGTCCGGCCGTCAGCCCGTCGATGATGCGGGCCAGCAGCAGCGGCGGCACCAGAGACGCCGCCACCGATGCCGCCGCACACAGGACGGTCCCCGCTGTGAGGAGGCGGTGGGTCACGGCGGCCATCCGGATGGCCTCAAACACACCATTTTTACGCCTGTTCTCCATGCCGTTTCCCTCCTGTCTGGCTTTCGTACAGCTGGCGGTAGACCGGGACCGACGCCATCAGCTCCTCATGGGTGCCGACAGTGGTCTTTCCGCCATCCATAAAGACGATCTTCTGCATCTGCGGGAAGTGGTACAGGCGGTGCGAGATGAGAAAGACGACCTTATCCTTGGCATATTCCTGCAGATCGGCAAAGACCGTATCCTCCGTGTCCCGGTCAAGGGCCGAGAACGGGTCGTCGAGGATGAGGACAGGGCGCGGATGGGCCAGCGTCCGGGCCAGCGCCAGACGCTGGGCCTGTCCGCCGGAAAGACGGGTGCCGCTGCTGCCGATGACGGTATCGAGGCCGTTCTCCATCGCCAGCACCTCGCCTTTCAGCGCAGCAGCGGCGAGATAGGGCATGGCGTCCTGCTTGCTGCCGCAGAGGACATTGTTCTGCACCGTGTCGGCGCTCAGCTCCGGGTCGTGGCCCAGATAGCCGACGGTGGCCGAAATCTGACGCGGAGTCAGAGCGGAGAACTCCTTTCTGCCAAACTGCGCCGAGCCTTCATAGGGGGCCTCGCAGAGGAAGACCCGGCCAAAGGTTGATTTGCCGCAGGCCACCGGGCCGGTGACACCGATGATGTCGCCGGGATGGGCTGTCAGACTCAGCCCCGAGAAGATGAGGGTGTCGCCGTAGGCGAAGGAGAGGTTCCTGAGGGTCACATCTTCTGCCGCCGGGACATCCAGCGCGTCCAGCTGCTCCGGCGACTTCATCAGAGGTTTGATGCGCTTCCAGGAGACTTCGGCCTTCTGCACCGAGTTGAAGAGCTTGGCCACCTTGGAGGATTTGACCACCAGCTTGGTGAAGCAGGAAAGGAAGGTGGTAAAGGCCGCGATGTCCCACACACGCCAGCCGGTGCCGAGGACATTCTTTGCGCCGAACCACAAAATGAACAGTACGCCTGCCTCTGACGCCGCCAGATAGAGCGGCGGCAGGGCCGACTGCCACACGTTGTTCTTCACCGTCGTCTTTTCGTAGGTATCCAGTGCCTCTTCGTACCGCTCCGCGCGGGCGTCTTCGCAGCCGTAGATGCGGTAAGTCACGGCGTTCTGGGCGCGGTCTAGGGTGGCGGCACTCAGTGCGCCCGCCGCCTTTTTGTAGGCCGCACCGGCCCGCTGGACCGGCTTTTTCATCCATGCCGCGCAGACGTAGGAGAAGGGCGTGAACAGCAGGCTCAGCAGAGCCAGCCGCCAGTCGTACACCAGCAGCATGACCACATGACCCGCCAGCGCCACGCCGGTATCAAAGACTTCGGTGGTGAACTTGCGCATACCTTCCACGCAGTCGTCCACATCGGAGATGGCCTTGGTCATCAGCTCACCGGCGCCCTCTTTTTCCAGCGAAGCCCGGCTCTGGCGCACCAGATTGGCGTAGAGGATGCCCTTCATCCGGCGGTTGATGTTGTTGGCAAAGCGGCGGACATAAAAGCGCTTGATGAACCGCGACGCCTGCACCAGCAGGGTGACGAGGATATAGGCCAGAACCAGCAGCGCCATTTGGGCCGCTGGTTCGCTGCCGCTCAGGATGTCCGCCAGGCACTGGGCCAGACGGCCCTCGAACCACGGGGTGGCCAGCAGGCCGATGTTATAGATGAGGCCCGACAGGGTCACGAAGGCCAGCGGGAGCCACTCGACCCGGAAATAAGAGAACACCCGGTCCGGGCGGAAGGTCTTCTCATTTTTCATCGGTAATATCCATAGACAGCCTCCGGGTCTTATCTCAAAAAGATGTATCTGCATCGTTGTATGTACAACAATCATAGTACAAAACCACTCTTTGTCAAGAGCGGCAGTGGATTCTTTCGTCTTCTCGCCAAAGTCGGCGACTATGGGATGAAATTGCAGATCATAAAAATGGAATGGAGATTTTGATATGAAGCATCTGAGAATACCGTGGGGAACGCGGGCGATGAAGGAGCCGGGCCTGACCCCTGCCCTATGCCATCCGGATCACACCATGCTTTTCCCTGCCGAAAAGATGCCGGAACGCAAAAAGCCCCCGGAGAGCCTTTGGGCAGCTCTCCGGGGGCAAGTCCTATGCACCGGTATTTTACACCGGTACATAACAGTTATTCAATTTCGATCAGGTTCGGGTTCACAGGCAGAGCCTTCTGCTGCTGAGGTGCGGGCAGCGTGATGTGCAGGATGCCATCCTCGAACTTTGCGTGGATGTCCTCCTTCTTCACGGCGTCGCCCACATAGAAGCTGCGGGCGCAGGTGCCGGAGAAGGTCTCGCGGCGCAGGTAGCGGCCCTCTTTATCCTTCTCGTCATTGGAGTGGCTGCGGACGGCCTGAATGGTCAGGTAGCCGTCGTTCAGCTCCATCTGAACGTCTTCCTTCTTGCAGCCGGGCAGGTCAACGGCAACGTCATAGCTGCCGTCGGTGGTCTGCTTCACATCGGTCTTCATCATGTTTGCACCGCGCTTGCCGAAGGTCTCACGCTCTTCACGGTTCATCGCACGCTCCAGCGCACCATCGTTCCAGAACGGGTCAAAGAAATCATCGAACAGGTTTTCATGGAAAATAGTCGGCATAAACATAAATCATTCCTCCAATCCCGGCGTTCGGGTCGGGTAAAAAATTTATGAGATGTGCATCAGGAGCGGAGTCTTCCCGGGAGCCTTGCGGCTCCCTCATGCCCCTCTCTCCTGAGCACGGCCTAGTTATAGCACATATTTTTAGCACTGTCAAGTACAGAGTGCTAAAATTCACAAAAGAATAATACTTTGATAAAATCTCATGCAATCTTTTCAAAAACCAGTCGTATCATCGTTTTTATGCAGCAAAGGTGCCGGATACAGCAGTTCTTTGGGCACCATTGGCCTGATGAAAGCCGTGGACACCTTCGACTCCACCCGCCGGGCGCGCTTCTCCACTTATGCCAGCCGGTGCATCGAAAACGAGCTCCGGATGCACTTCCGGCGGGAGCGGAAAAACGCCCCCACCCTCTCGCTTCAGGAGACTCTTGATGCCGGAAAGGAGGACTCTGCCCTCACCCTCGCCGATGTGCTGCAGGACGGCTTCTGCATGGAGGACAGCTGCGAAAAACAGGACGACGCCCAGCGCCTGCGCCGCCTCATCGAGGGGTTGCCTGCCCGGGAGCGGAAACTCATATTGTTAAGGTACGGTCTGGCGGGCCAGCCGCCGCTGACCCAGCTGGAAACGGCAAAGCTGCTCCAAATAAGCCGGAGTTACGTTTCCCGGCTTGAAACACACGCACTGGAGCTTTTGCGGGCCGGATGGGAGCAGCCTTAGCTTCCTCTTGCATTCCTCACCGAACTGTGGTACAATACTAAGGCACACGAATCGTGTGCCTTGTCGGACAGCGCCTGCTGCGTGGTTCGGCATACGGATGCGGGTCCTGTACGATGGAGCCGCAGTGAACCAGGTCAGGTGGGGAACCAAGCAGCCTTAAGCGGCGCGCCCCGTGCGTTTCAGTCAGCCTGCATCCGTATGCCGAGTTACGCAAGGCGGGGGTCAAACCCCGTCAGCGCTGTCCGATTTTTTATTACTGACGGGAGGGAAGCACCGATGTATCGCGCATTATACCGCAAATGGAGACCCCAGCGGTTTGAGGATGTCGTCGCACAGCGCGGCATCGTCACGGCGCTGCGCAATCAGGTGGCGTCGGGCCGCGTAGGCCACGCCTACCTGTTTACCGGCGTGCGCGGCACAGGCAAGACCACCTGCGCGAAGATTTTCGCCAAGGCGGTCAACTGCCTCCACCCCCATAACGGCGACCCCTGCGGCGAGTGCGAGATCTGCAGGGGCATCGACAACGGCAGCATCCTCGACGTGGTGGAGATGGACGCCGCGTCCAACAACGGTGTGGACGACATCCGCGACCTGCGGGACGAGACAGCCTACACCCCCAGTGCCTGTCATTATAAGGTATACATCATCGACGAGGTACACATGCTGTCCACAGCGGCCTTCAACGCCCTGCTGAAAACGCTGGAAGAGCCGCCCGCCCACGTCATCTTCATCCTCGCTACTACCGAGATCCAGAAAGTCCCGGCCACCATCCTCTCCCGCTGCCAGCGGTACGATTTCACCCGCATCGGGCCGGAAGACATCGCCCAGCGGGTCGAGTATATCGCCGGCCAAGAAGGCTTAGAGTTGACGACCGATGGTGCAGAGCTGATCTCCCGTCTGGCCGACGGTGCCATGCGCGACGCCCTCTCGATCCTCGACACCTGCGCCGGCGTGACCGCAAAAATCGATGCTGATGTTGTCCGCCGGATGGCGGGCGTCACCGACCGGAGCTACCTGTTCCATATTTCGGATGCTCTGGAAGCGCAGGACGGCGCAGCGGCGCTGGCTCAGCTGGCCGCACTGCGGCAGCAGTCGGTGGATGTGAAGCGTCTGACGGAAGAGCTCATCGCCCACTACCGCGCCCTGATGCTGGCGGCTCTGCCCGGCGGGCAGAGCCTGCTGTCCGGTGTTTCCCCCGAAGAGGAACAGCAGTACCTCGAAAAAGGCCCTCAGCTGGGCCAGCGGGAGGCCATCCGGGCCATCCGTACGCTGGGCAACGCCCTTGAGCATATGACCCGGGGCAGTGACCAGCGCATCGAGCTGGAACTGGCCCTCTTCACCCTCTCGGAGCCGCCGCAGGCCGCAGCTGTCCCCGTGGCGGCAATGCCTGTGCAGACTGTCGCTCCTGCCGCACCGGCCGTCCGGCCCTTTGTTGCGGCACCGGTCCAGCCTGCGCCGCAGCCTTTCATGAGTACCCCTGCTGCGCCCGTGGAACCTGTAGCCGCACCGGCAGTGGAAAAGGAGCCTGCTCCCGCGCCCGCTGCAGAGCCGAAGGCCGCTGTCCCGGATATTCCAGAGTCCCCCGCGCCCGCAGACGAAGAGCTTCCACCACCGCCCGACGAGCCGCCGGTGGCGGAGTCGACCCCCCTGCCCTGGGATGAGCCGACTGCGCCGGTCACTGCGCCTGTACCGCCCGTACCGGAAGAGAGACCGGTGGAGCCCGCTGCCCCGGAGTACACCGCCGACCCGGCTCTCAGCCGCCCCCGCAAGGTGGCCGCAGAGGGGATCAATCCCTTCGAGCAGTGGAGCGAGGTCGTCAAGCTCTTACAGGAGAAGGACCCGATGCTTCACAGCTACCTGCGCAAATCGAAGGCGTACTTCGATGGCACACGGGTGCTCATCGACGGCGGCAAGACCTTCCGGGACTTCATCCGTGTCAACAAGGACAGCCAGCGGCTCATCAAAAAGCTCATCGCGCAGGTGTCAGGCGTCGCGGTGCCGATCGGCCCCTACGAGCCCCGCACCGCCGCAAAGCACACCTCCAATGCCGAACAGTCGCTCCATGCGCTGGAAAAGCTGGGTCTGGACGTGAGCATTGAGGACAGCGCGAAGAAACGAAAATAACCTCTCAGTCTGCTTCGCAGACAGCTCCCCTACCGAGGGGAGCCTCTGGCGAAGAGGGAAAGTTTTCCGGTATGCCAAAGCCTCCCCTCGATAGGAGCAACAACGACGACCGCCGCCAGTGGCGGAAACAGGGAGTCGCTGTTGGGGCCGCGGCCAGCAAGACGCAAGCAAAGCGCTGCGGATGCTGGGTGCCGCAACCCGGGCAGTGGCACGCCGTAGGCGTGACGGAGAGGTTAAATCACCTGAAACAAGAAAAACTTCAGATAGTTCGTCTCCGGCACGCCCCAGAGGATGGGGTGGTCGGGGGCCTGCTGGCGCACTTCGATTTGGCGCAGCTGGCGGTGAGCGTCCTTTGCGGCGGAGCGCAGCATCTTGATGAACAGCTCCTCGGTGGCGAAGTGAGAGCAGCTTGCCGTGGCGAGGTAGCCGCCCCGGGGCAGAAGCTTCATGGCCCGGTAGTTGATCTCCTTATAGCCCCGCATGGCGTTTTCCACCGTGCGGCGGGCTTTGGTGAAAGCAGGCGGGTCGAGGATGATGAAATCGTAGGGATGGCCTTCTTTTTCGAGGCGGGGCAGAAGCTCGAAGGTGTCCTCGCAGAGGAAGTCCATGTTGGTCAGGCCGTTGCGCTCCGCGTTCCGCTGGGCCATGGCGATGGCGTCGGCGCTGATGTCCGCTGCCGTGACCCGGGCTGCGCCGCCGCTGGCTGCGTTGAGGGCAAAGCTGCCGGTGTGGGTGAAGCAGTCCAGCACGGTGTGGCCGGCGGCGAGGCGGGCGACTGCCCGGCGGTTGTACTTCTGGTCGAGGAAGAAGCCGGTCTTCTGGCCGTTCTCGAAATCGACGTGGTAGTAGACGCCGTTCTCGCAGATCTCGGTCTGGGTGGAGGCGGGGTGGCTTTCACCCGGCAGCTCGAACCAGCCCTTGCTCTGCTCGAGGCCCTCTTTGGCACGCAGGGCCTCGTCGTTCCGCTCGTAGATGCCGTCGATGGTCTGGCCGTCGGCCCGCAGCACTTCGGCGAGGAGGGGGAAGAGGACGGGCTTCAGCTTTTCCATGCCGACGCTGAGGGTCTGGGTGACGAGGATGTTGTTGAAGCGGTCCACGGTCAGGCCGGGGAACTGGTCGGCCTCGCCGAAGATGACCCGGCAGGCCGAGAGGTCGGCAGGCTCGAGGACGGTCTTGCGGTAGGCCCAGGCGTACTCGACGCGGCGGCGCCAGAAGCTGGCGTCGAAGGTGTCGTTGGCGTTGCGGGAGATGAGGCGGACGCGGATCTTGCTCTTGAGAGAGACGAAGCCGGTGCCGAGGTAAGCGCCCTTCGGGCTCACCACATCGGCGAGGGTTCCGTTCTCAGGCTCTGTCTCCGGGAACTCGAGAATGTCGTTCTCGTACACCCACGGATGCCCGCCCACGAGGCTGGCCTCGGCTTTTTTGTTTACTTTATAAATAGGATAGCTGCGTTCTGATTTCATACTGTGAACTCCTTCTGTTAAAGGCTCTCCCTTTGGGAGAGCTGGCGCGGAGCGCCTGAGAGGGCAAGCGTGTGACAAAAGAGACGGAATGCAGCGATAGTCAAAAGCCTTTATCAGAGCGATGTTATCGCTGTGTTCAGACATCTCCGTCAGCGTCCTTGCCCTCTCCGTCACCTTCGGTGACACCTCTCCCAAGGGGAGAGGCTTTTGTGACATGCTAACTTACCATTTATAATACCATAAAAATATGTTAGAATAAATACAAAAACCACCGAAAGGAAGGAAAACATCATGGAGATCGAGCGCAAGTGGATGGTGAACGGCTGGCCGGAGGGGCTGCCGCTGAAAGAGGAGTTTGCCATGCGGCAGGGCTACATCAGCGTGCGGCCCACCGTCCGCATCCGGGAAGAGGCCCTGACCGGCGGCAAGACCCACTACGTCCTCTGTTTCAAGTCGGGCAGCGGGCTGGCGAGGGAAGAAATTGAGCGGGACATCGACCCTGCGCTTTTCAATGACCTCGAGACGAAGATCATCGGCAGGCCCCTCATCCCGAAGCTCCGCCGCAGCTACCTGCTGCCGGACGGTGCGGTGCTGGAAGTGAATCATGTGGACGAGGGCCAGCCGACGGAGTTTTGGTACGCCGAGGTGGAGTACCCCACGGTAGAGGCAGCCCGCAGCTGGCAGCCTGCCGCCGTGGGCCTCGCGGCCTACCTGAACGACGAAGTCACCGACCAGCCCGGACAGAGCATGGGGGCCTATTGGGAGCAGACCCGGGGTTGAACCGACGAAAGTTGTGGAAAAACCTTGAAGATTATGATATGATGGTCGTATCACTCATACTGCGGCCCCGGACGGGCCGGGAAAGAAGGAAACAACTACGAAACGACCCAAATTCACGCTGTCTGTGCAGTACAATTCGCCGGTCATCCTGACATTTTTCCTCCTCTCACTGGGGGTGCTGTTCCTGGGCCAGTACACCGGCGGCTGGACGACCACCCATCTGTTCAGCGTCTACCGTTCCTCGCTGAAAGATCCGCTGTTTTACATCCGGCTTTTCGGCCATGTGCTGGGCCACGGCAGCTGGGACCATTTCCTGAACAATATGCTGCTTCTCCTCGTCGTCGGCCCGCCGATGGAAGAAAAGTACGGCAGCCTGCCCCTGCTCAAAGGCATCCTGCTCACGGCCCTCATCTCGGGCATTCTGCAGTGTGCGTTGTTCCCTCGCACGGCGCTGCTGGGGGCGTCGGGCATCGTCTTCATGCTCATCATGCTGGCATCCCTGTCCGGCTTCTCGGGCGGCATCCCCGTCACCATGCTGCTGGTGGCGGCGCTCTATCTGGGCCAGCAGATCTATGACATCATCTTTGTGCGGGACAACGTGGCCAACTTCATGCACATCGTCGGCGGCGTCTGCGGCACAGTGTTCGGCTACGTCAATGCGGGGCCGCGCAGGAAAAAAAGACGCGGCTAAGAACAAGCAAATTTTATCATTCGCGTGGTTTTGTCGCTTGCTTTTTGATGGGCAGCGCTCTATTATATCATTTGTACAAATATTTCCATTCGAATTTTCACAAAATCACCAAATGTAGCTTATCGGACGGAGGTTGTTTATGAGACGACTGTGCAGCCCATCCCCGGGGATGAAACTGCAAAAAAATCACGACAAAGGAGGACGGACGCTTTGAACGAACACGAAAAACCACAGATAGACTTCATGCACAAGCTTGCACGCCAGATCGTGGAACGCCGCAACCTTGTGTTCCTGTTTGTCATTCTGGCTGCCATCTTCACGGTGTTCTCGGTGCGGTGGGTCAAGGTCGAGACCGACATGACCACCTACCTGCCCAAGACCTCGGAGACCCGCATGGGCCTCGACATCATGGACGAGCAGTTCACGACCTACGGCTCTGCCGACGTCATGGTGGCCAACATCACGCCCGCTGAGGCCGATGAGCTTTCCGACCGGCTCACCGAGCTCAAGGGCGTCCAGATGCTGGACTACGACGACACGACCGACCATTATAATAAGGACGCGGTGTCGGCCCTTTACTCCATCACCTTCGACTACCCCGAGGACGATGACCAGTGCCTCGAGGCCCTTGACCGGGTGAAGGAATACCTCGCCGACTACGACATCTACGTCTCCACCTCGCTGGGCAACACCCAGCAGGAGACCATTGATGCCGAGGTGCGGGTCATCATGGTGTACGTTGCCGTCATCATCGTCATCGTCCTGCTCCTGACGTCCCAGACCTACGCCGAGGTGCCTGTCCTCATCCTCACCTTCGTGGTGGGCATGATCCTGAACATGGGTACAAACTTCATGCTGGGCACCATCTCCTTCGTGTCCAACTCGGTCACGAACATCCTGCAGCTGGCGCTGTCGCTGGACTACGCCATCATCTTCTGCAACCACTTCAAGGAAGAACACCAGACCATGCCTCTGAAGGAGGCCGTCATCGAGTCCCTGAGCAAGAGCATCCCCGAGATCAGCTCCAGCTCCCTGACCACCGTCGGCGGCCTTGTGGCGATGCTGTTCATGCAGTTCCGCATCGGCTCCGATATGGCCGTCTGCCTCATCAAGTCCATCCTCTTTGCGATGCTCTCGGTGTTCGTGGTCATGCCCGGCCTGCTGATGCTCTTCGGACCCTACATGGATAAGACCAAGCATAGGAACTTCGTGCCGGAGATCCCCTTCGTGGGCCGCTTTGCATGGCGCACCCGCAAGGTCATCCCTGTCATCTTCCTGGTGGTCATCCTCATCGGTTACCACTTCTCGAACCTCTGTCCCTACGCCTACGGCTACGATGTCATCAAGGTGCCGAAGATGAACGAATCCCTCATCGCGGACCAGATGATCGAAGAGAACTTCACCAAGTCGAACCTCGTGGCTCTCGTCTACCCCAAGAACGACGATTACAGCATCGAGAAAAAGATGCTGGAGGAGCTGGAACGCTATGATGAGATAGACTCCACCAAGGGTCTGTCCAACATCGAGGCCCAGGACGGCTATATGCTGGAAGACAAGCTCACCGCCCGCCAGTTCTCCGAGATGGCCGACCTGGACTACGAAGCCGCCCAGATGATCTACACCGCCTACGCCATCGAGAACGAGGAGTACGGCCAGATCATCGGCAACTTCGCCTCCTATAAAGTGCCGCTGGTGGATATGTTCCTCTACGTCTGCGACGAGGCCGACACCGGCATCGTCTCCCTCTCTCAGGAAGACCTGGACGACCTCCACGACGCCCGCGAACAGATGGAGAGCGCACTGGCCCAGCTGCAGGGCGACGACTACAACCGCGTCCTCATCTACCTGAGCCCTTCTCTGGAACCCGGCCAGACTACTTATGAGTTCACCGACACCATCCGCTCCATCGCCCGGAAGTATTACCCGGACGGCGAGCTCTACATGGCCGGTGACGCCACCAACGAGTACGATTTCCAGAAGTCCTTCGCCATCGATAATGTCGTCGTCAACGTCGTGTCCATCTTCATCGTCCTGCTGGTGCTGCTGTTCACCTTCCAGTCCGTCGGTATGCCCATCCTGCTCATCGTGGTCATCCAGGGCGCTATCTGGGTCAACTTCTCGTTCCCGTATTTCATGGGGACCAACCTCTACTTCATGGGCTACCTCATCGTCAGCTCCATCCAGATGGGCGCGAACATCGACTACGCGATCGTCATTGCTACCCGTTTCAACGAGCTGAAGGATAAGATGGAGCACAAGCAGGCCATGATCGAGACCATCAACTTCGCGTTCCCGACCATCCTGACTTCCGGCACCATCATGACCGTGTCCGGCCTCCTCATCGGTCGGATGACTTCCGACGCCTGCATCGTGGGCATCGGCCAGTGTCTGGGCCGAGGCACCATCATCTCCATCCTCCTCGTCCTCTTCGTTCTGCCCCAGATCCTGCTCATCGGCACCCGCATCGTGGACCGTACCTCCTTTGCCGTGCCGAAGCTGGTGGCCCGCAGCAGCGGCAATGGCCGTATGCGGGTCAACGGCATCGTGCAGGGCGAGATCCACGGCTCTGTGGCCGGTACGATGAACGCCATCGTGGACGGCGACGTCCAGCTGACCGTCATCTCGGGCAACGTCTCTCAGGAACTGGACGACAACGAAAAACAGGAGGTGCAGAATGAAGACCAGTAACCATCTGCTGCGCCGCCTGACGGCTGCGCTTCTGGCCGCTGTGCTGGCGCTGAGCATCGCACTGCCGGTGTTCGCGTCCGACGACGGCGATACCATTTACATCAACAGCGTCTCGGACCTGCTCTCGCTGGCCAGGAACTGTGCCTACGACCAGTGGTCGGTGGGCAAGACGGTTATTTTACAGAAAGACCTCTCCCTCGAGGGGATGCTGTGGGAGCCCATCCCGTCCTTCAGCGGACAGTTCAAGGGCAATGGCCACACCATCTCGGACCTGACCATTACGGGCCAGTATTCCCCGGCGGGCCTCTTCGGCATCGTGGAGGAACAGGGCTCCATCGAGTCCCTGAGCGTCCGCGGCGTCGTGTCTGTCTCTGACTCTGCCGACACCACCACCGGCGGTATCGTAGGCGTCAACCACGGCACCCTCATCAACTGCCAGTTCACCGGCGTCGTCACCGGCGACAGCGAGGTGGGCGGCATCGTGGGCCGCAACGAGTCCGAAGGCACCATCGACCACAGCACGGCCCGCGCCATCGTCACCGGCAAATCTTCCACCGGCGGCATCGCAGGCTACAACCTTGGCGCCATCACCGGCTGCACCAATGTGGGCAGCATCAACACCGAATATCCGGAAGCCTCTCTCGACACCGACGGCTTCACCGCCAAGATGGTGGACTACATCAACAACAAGATGGCCGCCGCCGATAACGACGCCACCAATTCCGTCACCAACGTCGCCACCGACACCGGCGGCATCGCAGGCCGCTCCTCCGGCATGATCCTGACCAGCGTCAACACCGGCACCATCGGCTACGAGCATGTTGGCTACAATGTGGGCGGCATCGTGGGCCGCACCGACGGCCTCGTATCCGGCTGTGTCAACCAGGGCCGTGTTCTGGGCCGCAAGGACGTGGGCGGCATCGCCGGTCAGGCGGAGCCTTACCGGGAGCTGGACCTCTCCAAGGATACCATCAAGCGTCTCCGTTCGGAGCTGGAGGTTCTGCGTGGCCTTGTCGATGACACCACCGGCGTCGTCGAGAACTCCACCACCAGCATCTCCAACTCCTTCAGCGCCATGACCAGCCAGATGGACACCGCCATTGCAGCGGCCCGCCAGCTGGACGACCAGGCCAGCGACTACGGCGACGAGGTGGCCGACGAGATCGACCGCGCCTCCACTCTGCTGGCTGATACCCTCACCAAACTCGAACCCGTCATGGACACCGGCGAGGACGCCATGACCAAGCTGACCGACGCCACCGGAAACCTCAAGTGGGCCATGCGCGAGATGGCCGCTGAGATGCTGATGGCATCCAGAGCCCTCGGCAAGACCAGCGACGGTCTGGACAAGGTGAGCGACGCGGCCGAGGATGGCCGTGACGGGATGTCGGCGATCTCTGAGGGTATCAAACAGCTGTTGGAGTCTGTCGATACCGGCGATGACAGCGCTGCCTCGCAGGCCATCTCCGGCATCCTCTCCGCATACGACTCCCTGTCCTCGGACAAGAAGTCCGACAAGAACCTCAAGACCGGCATTGAGCTGCTGAAGGTGGCCAACTCCGTGGCCAGCGTCTTCACGCTGGGCAGCGGCATGGCCCCGGCAATGAAGGCCGTCACCGCAGGCATGGGCCTGCTGCGCACGGCGTCCCTCCTGTCCAACGACAGTGACATTGCCCGTGCTACTTCCCAAATCGCAAGTGCCATCGGCACCATCTCTACCATTGCCACCCAGATGGGCGGCATCGTGGGCAGCGCTGCCAAGTCCGTCTCGGCCTCCGACCACCCCGAGCTGGCTGCGGCTCTGACCAAAGCCTCTGACGCGCTGGACGGCATGGGCAGCATCACCGACGGCATCATGGACAACATCAAGGACTGGATCGGCAATAACGGCGGCGGCAGCATCAAGGATGGTCTCGACCAGCTGAGCGATGCTTCCGACAAGCTGAGCGACGCCATGGATGACCTGAACGACTCCCTCGACCTGCTCAAGACCGACGCCGCCCTCACCAGCGCAACGCTGGCGCATACCTCCGTGGCTCTGGGCCAGATGCAGGACGGCCTCGGCGGCCTGACCGATATGATGGGCCAGACCCGCGACATTCTCCACTGGCTCAACCAGCAGGACCCCATCAAGGTGCCTCGTCCCTCGGCAGAGCTGACCAACACCAAGGACTCCCTCTTTGATGCTGTCAGCGCCCTGACCGACAAGATGGACGACATCAACAGCACCATGCGCACCGCCAGCAACCAGCTGACCGACAAGATGCGCGCCGTGACCGCACAGGTCAGCGTCGTGTCCAACCTGATGCTGGATGCTGTGGAAGAGATCAGCGATCCGGGCAGCAAGACCATCTACGAGGATGAGTCGGAAGACCTCATCGCCTCCCAGTCCGACGGCAAGATCGAGAACAGCATCAACCGCGGCACCATCGACGCCGACATGAACGTGGGCGGCATCGCCGGTACTATGGGCGTCGAGAACCTGCTGGACCCCGAGGAGGACAACAAGGACGACGGCACTTCGCTGCTGCGCACCTCCTATACCGTCAGCGCCGTCCTCATCGGCAACATCAACGAGGGCAGCATCACCGCCAAGAAGGACATGGTCGGCGGCATCGTCGGTCAGGAGGAGCTGGGCCTTGTGACGGCCTGTGAGTCCTACGGCGACGTCACCGGCGTCAATCAGGTGGGCGGCATTGCCGGTGCGGCCAGCGCCAAGCTCCGCAGCAACTGGGCAAAATGCGCCCTCAGCGGTGAAAAGTACATCGGCGGCATCGTCGGTCAGGGTACCGACAGCGACCTCACCGACGGCAGCCTCATCGCCATCAACAACCGCGCCATCGTCTCTGTGCTGGAAGGCCAGCAGTACGTGGGTGCTGTCTCCGGCGGACAGGACGGCGACTTCTATGGCAACCTCTTCGTCTCCGACGACCTGCAGGGCATCGACCGCCTGAGCCGCGTCGGTCAGGCAGAGCCGGTCACCTATGAGACCCTGCTGGCTCAGGAGAATGTGCCGGACTCCTTCCGCAAGCTGACCCTGACCTTCAAGGCCGACGGCCACATCATCAAGAAGATCAGCTTTGACTACGGTGCGTCTTTCACTCTGGACGACTACCCTGAGATCCCCCAGAAGAATGGATACTACGCCGAGTGGAGCACACCCGTCCTCGACCAGCTCCACACCGACACCGTGGTCAATGTGGAGTACACGCCCTACATCCCGTCTCTGAGCAGCAGCGTCACCCGTGAGAACGGACGCCCCGTCTTCTTCGTGGACGGCTTCTTCGGCGGTTCCAACGCCGTGCAGGTCACTCAGCAGGACATCACGGCCGATGCCCACGGTGTGACAGAGCAGTGGCTGCTGGAGTTCACCGATGACGGCAATGAGACCCACCAGATCCGTTATCTGACCCCCGGCAAGGCCAAGGGCAAGGTCTACGTCAAGCAGGCCGACGGCAGCTGGCATAGGGTGGAGACGGGCAGCTTCGGCAGCTACACCACCTTCACCACCACCGGCACCGAGGTCGAAGTGGCTTTCGTCCCCGCAAAGCTCCCCGTCTGGGCCTTCTGCGCCGGCGGCGCAGCCCTGCTGGTGCTGCTCCTGCTGCTGGCAAAGCGCATCAAGTCGAAGCGCGGCCCCAAGGGCGAAAAGCCCCGCAGGGAGAAGAAGGGCAAACAGCCCGAGACGGCGGACGCCCCCGCCGATGAGCTGGATACCCCCATCTCTGAGACGGATATGCAGTAAGCAATAAGAAAAACAGGAGCTCCATCCGAATGGATGGGGCTCCTGTTTTGTTTGTAGGTTAGGCTCGTCTTCGTACAACCTCTCAGTCTCGCTGCCGCTCGACAGCTCCCCTAGTAGGGGAGCCTCTGGCGTGTCGGCCAGGCCCACGCTGGACGAGCAAAGTTTCTTTATATCAAAAACAGGAGTGCCCTGCTACAGAGGGCAGCAGCTTCGGAACAATATCCTTGTCAAGCTGCTG
>OJRY01000929.1_pt1 | contig 25110 bp, 18 predicted proteins | sample 1599311 | NCBI WGS metagenome assembly OJRY01 (sample SAMN04168657, study PRJEB22393) | human gut metagenome | biome: human gut microbiome; feature: stool | host: Homo sapiens | collected 2014-03-20 | reverse complement strand
TTTTTCTTAAAAGTCAAGGCCGCGTTCCACGGACTTCCGAGATGAACCTTTTTTTTATCCTTTTTTTTCCGCCCTCTCCTCCGATCCGGGCCGTCCTTCCCCGTCTAGTCACTTTGTCTCATTCGACTCACTTCGGCCCCGGCGAAAATCTGCGTATCTTTACTTACAAGATCCTGCCTATGCCAAACGCCCCCAAAGACGGGGAAAACCCGAAAAAAGGCTCGATTTCAGATGTTTTTTGCCCAAAAAAACGCACGAAACAATGACAATAGTCAAATTGTACGGGCGCGTTTACACTTATTCGACGCATTTTTCACCCGCCAGCGCCCGTCTTCGGCCCGGGATTTCGCCCTGAACAGCCCCCTGGGCCCGATCGTCTTCCGCCCTTTTTCATAGCGGGAGACGGCGCCCGCACGTCGGTGTCTCCCTCTCAGGATCATGCGCGCCCCTGCGGCGTCGTCGGAGGACGGAGTGAGGGAACGAACCGTTCGACGTCGCGCGTGAGGGCGCGCAAATGAAGAGAGGGGCATTGGGGTGCATGGAGGTGTGCAGGCCCTTCACTGGAAGCGCACCGGGCGTGCATGAGGCATGCATGAGGGGCGCACGCCGCCGCCCGCGCGGCAGTGCGCGACGGCACGGAAGGTGCGGGAGGGGAATCAGGTGCGAAGCGCAGATAGACTAAAGGGGCTGATCGGAACTCCCTTTCAATTCCAATCAGCCCCCTAGCAGAGGAACGCGGAGTGTTAACGAGGCAGGACCAACCACATCGTCAATCTGCGTTTGAGGAGGAGCAATGAACTTTTGTTTTCTTGCTTGCAGATAAAGTCACTCGCATTTACCTCAGGTTGCAAATGTTCTGAAAACGGCTTCCAAGGCGGCTTGCAGGCTCTCCGAACGACAAATTCATACGATTTTTGAAAAAATATGAGCACCACTAGCGATGTTCGTAGGCGTCATTTTCTGCGTATAAATACGCAACTCGTATAACTTTTTCTTTTCCCGTCCGAATCTCCCGCACATCATCCGCACGGATGACCCTGACCACAAATGCAGGGGGCTTGTCTTATCATTTATTATTTGCGCCAGAAGCACGCTTCCGGTCCCGGATACTGACAAGACATAGTCAGGCAGCCGGCCTCCGTCCGCCCGAGCACCCTCCGGGCGGGATTTGAGCGGACGACGCCCCCCCCGATTCGAACTAGGACTATTAACAGTGAGCTCCAATCCCCAGAACCTTGCGGACGACGGCCTTGAACGCATCAAGGCGCTTGACGTCCTTACGACGCTTCCCGAACTCTTGACGCATCACCTGACCGTCAGGCCCGACGACGTTGCCTACAAGGTCTACGACAATGCGTCCAAGTCCTGGAAGGATCTCACCTTCAAGAACGTCTACGATCAGGTCCACGCCTGGCGCCATGCCTTCGCGGCGCGCTCCGAGCTCGTTCGCGGCGACCGCGTGGCGATGCTCCTGCCAAACTGCCCCGAAGCGGTCTTCTTCGACCTCTCCGCGCTCTCGAACACGCTCGTGCCGGTGCCGTTGCACGCCATCGACACGCCGAAGTCCTCCGCCTTCATCCTGAACGACTCCGGTGCCAAGGTCCTCGTGACCAACAAGCTCCTCAAGTGGAAGCAGATCCGCGAAGCCGCCGAGACGCCCGAGATCCGCCTCGTCGTCATCACCGACGACAAGGACTGCGACGATCTGGAGGCGCCGATTCCCGTCATGACCAAGGAAACCTTCCTCAAGCTCGGCGAAACGAGCCAGCTGCCCAAGGAGGCTCCCAAGGCCACCGACCTCGCCGCGCTCGTCTACACCTCGGGCACCACGGGCAACCCCAAGGGCGTGATGCTCACGCACCGCAACGTCATCTCGAACATCCAGGGCGTGCTCAAGAACCTGCAGCCGAGCGGTCACGAGACCTTCCTCTCGTTCCTGCCGCTCTCGCACACCTTCGAACGCACGACCTCCTACTACCTCGCGCTCGGTCTGGGCTACACCACCGCCTTCAACCGCTCCATCGCGAACCTGCAGGCCGACTTCCGCGAGATCCGCCCCACGGTCCTCATGTCCGTGCCGCGCGTCTATGAAATGATCTACGCGAAGCTGCAGGACGGCCTCGCCAAGAAGTCCAAGTTCGTCCGCTACCTCTTCGACTGGGCCGTCGAAGTGGGCTGGCGCCGCTTCTGCCGCGAGAACGGCCTGCCCGTCGAGTCTTCCTCCCGCGTCTTGCTCGACCCCTTCGTCGCAGGCTTCCTCGACAAGAAGGTCGGCAGCCAGCTGCGCGCCGTCTTCGGCGACCGCATCCACCTCTACATCTCGGGCGGCGCAGCCCTGAGCCCCGCCGTCGCGCGCACCTTCTTCGCGCTCGGCGTGCCCATCTATCAGGGCTACGGCATGACCGAGACCTCCCCGATCATCTCGGTGAACAAGGTCGGCCACAACCACCCGAACACCGTCGGCCCCGCCCTGCCCAACATCGAGGTCCGCCTCGGCGAGGGCGACGAGCTCCAGGTCCGCGGTCCCACAGTCATGAAGGGCTACTGGAACCGCGAGGAAGCCACCAAGGCCATCTTCACCGAGGACGGGTGGCTGCGCACGGGCGACGTCTGCACGATCTACCCCGACGGCAACATCCGCATCACGGGCCGAATCAAGGAGATCATCGTGACGAGCACCGGCGAAAAGGTGCCGCCCGCCGACCTCGAGTCCGCCATCACCTCCGACCGCCTCTTCTCGCAGTGCATGGTCGTGGGCGACGATCGTCCGTTCATCGCCGCCGTCGCGGTCGTCAATCCCGACGAGTTCAAGACGGTCTGCGGCGAGCTCGGCCTCGATCCCGCCAAGCCCGAGTCGCTTCAGGACCCCGCCTTCCGCAAGGCCGCCCTCAAGCGCATCAAGACCTCCACCGCGGGCTTCCCGAACTACGGCGTGCCGCGTCAGGTCCACTGCACGCTCGACGCGTGGACGATCGACAACGGGCTCCTCACGCCCACGCTCAAGATGAAGCGAAACCTCATCCGCCAGCGCTACACGGCCGAAATCAACGCGCTCTACGACACCCTCGTCAAGCGCTGATCCCCGCCTTCCGATGCCGCCCAGACGCCCCGCCGTCGGGCGGCATTTTTCAGCCTGAGGGGAACTTTTTACGGATATTAGGGTATACCCCGATTACTTTATCCGCATCCGCAGGCCATTTTTGAAGAAAATTGATCCGCTGACCCGCGGCGCCCAAGTGCCGCGGCAACGAGACACCTTTCGCTTGAGAGACTCACGTGACGAACACCCGATCCTTTGTCGACGACTTCCGCACCATTCCGGACATGCTCCGCCACACGGTCGCCGCCTGGCCCGAACGCGAGGCGTTCCGCCAGTACGACTATGCGGAGCGCCGCTGGTACTCCATCACCTGGCGGACGTTCCACGAACAGGTGATGCGCTGGCGCCGCGCCTTCACGCACATGGGCCTTGTCAAGGGCGAGCGCGTCGCGATGCTGCTCACCAACTGCATCGACGCCGTCACGTTCGACGAGGCGGCCCTGTGCGGCGGCCTCGTGCCCACGCCCCTTCACGCCATCGACACCGCGGGCTCCTCCGCCTACATCCTCAGGGACTCCAACGCGCGCTTCCTCGTCACCACGTCGCGCGCACGCTGGAACGCCATCGCCGAGGCCGCAGGCGAGGAGGGCCTGCCCGATATGCAGCTCGTCGTCTTCACGAACGAGCAGGTCGAGCCCGGCTCCGTCACGCACCTGGGCGGCAGGGATATCGTCCTTTCGAGCCTCGAGGGCTGGCTTGCCACCGGCGAGGGCGTCTCCGACGACGAGCTCCCGCCCGAGCCCTGCGCCGACGACCTCGCGGGCTTCATCTACACCTCGGGCACCACGGGCCGCCCCAAGGGCGTGATGATCACGCACCGCAACATCGTCTCCAACGTCCAGCAGATCAACAAGTGCTACGACTTTAACGAGGAGGACGTCTTCCTCTCGTTCCTGCCCTTCTCGCACACGTTCGAGCGCACCGTCGCGCACTACAACTCGCTCGCCAACGGCGGCGCCATGGCCTTCGCCCGCAACGCCGCGCAGATCGAGAACGACCTGCGCGAAGTAAGGCCCACGCTCATGTGCTCGGTGCCCCGCATCTACGAGAAGATCCACCAGAGGCTCCTGCACGAGCTTGCAGAGAGCTCCGAGGAGAAGCGCCACCAGACCGCTTGGGCGCTTGAGACCGGCTGGCGCCGCTTCGCCGAGGCCAACCACCTTCCGATCGAGCTCTCGCCCCGCGCACAGCTCGACGAAACCGTCTGGCCCCAGCTCGACGTCGAGATCGCGTCCGAAGTCCGTGAGATCTTCGGCGGCCGCCTGCGCGCCACGTTTGCGGGCGGCGCAAGCCTCAACTACGCCGTCGCACGCTTCTTCTGCGCGCTCGGCATCAACATCCTGCAGCTCTATGGCCTCACCGAAACCTCGCCCATCGTCTCCTTCACCCGCATGAAGGACAACCACCCCGACTGCGTGGGCCATCCCGTGCCCGACTGCGAAGTGAAGCTCGGCGCCAACGACGAGCTCCTCGTGCGCGGTCCCCAGGTGATGAAGGGCTACTGGAACCGTCCGCTCGACACGGCCGCGGCCTTCGAGGACGGCTGGTTCCGCACGGGTGATCAGGCCGACCTCTCCGACGGCGGCCGCGTGCGCATCAAAGGCCGCATCAAGGAAATCATCGTCACGAGCACCGGTGAGAAGATCCCGCCCGTCGACGTCGAGTTCGCCATCCAGGAGGACCGTCTCTTCGAGCAGGTCCTCGTCATCGGCGACAACCTGCCCTACGTCACCTGCCTCGTAGTCGTCAATCCCAAGCTCTGGCCCGCCTTCTGCGCCGACCTCGACCTCGACCCCGAGGATCCCGCCACGCTCCAGTCCCGCGACGTCCAGCGCCAGTGCCTGCGCCGCGTGCGTCATGCCTGTCGCGCCTTCCCGCAGTACGGCGTCCCACGCGCCGTCGCCATCACGCGCGAGCCCTGGACCGTCGACAACGGCCTGCTCACGCCCACCATGAAGCTGCGCCGCCCGCAGATCATGACGGCCCACGCCAAGCTCATCGAAAGGCTCTACGCCTCCCGCTGAGACCTGAGGCACACCTTCCCAGAGGGGCGTCCGAAAAGGACGCCCCTCTTTTTCATTGTGCGGCAGCGGTTTCGGGGACGCTCGAAAATATTTCATCCAAAATCCCACAAGCCGCAAAAAACGCGCTACACTACTGCCGCAAATCAATCTCCCAATTGCAGAACCGGTCGAGACCACTCCCGCTTCTGCAGAAGAGCAGGTCAGCGGATGCCAGATCCCTCCTGTACTGCGGGCGTTCAATTTCCTATTTACGCGCGCATCTTCGACCTTCGCATACACGTCGAGGATACGCACGTATATTTTTTTTTGTGCTTAGAGGTTGTTATGCGAATCCTTCAGAAGGCTCTCACCTTCGACGACGTTCTTCTCGTCCCCGCCTATTCCGAAGTTCTCCCCCGCGATACCCAGCTCGCCACGCAGCTGACGCGTAATCTCCGTATCAACATTCCGATGGTTTCCGCCGTGATGGACACGGTTACGGAAGCCCGTCTCGCCATCGCCATCGCTCAGGAAGGCGGCATCGGCTTCATTCACAAGAACATGTCCGCCGACCAGCAGGCCGCTGAAGTCCTTAAGGTCAAGCGTCATGAAGCCGGCGTTGTTGCCGAACCGATCACCATCGGCCCCGACATGCTCGTCGGCGACGTCATCGCCCTCGCCCGCGAAAAGCACATCTCCGGTCTCCCGGTCGTTGACGGCAAGAAGGTTCTCGGCATGGTCACCAACCGCGACCTCCGCTTCGAAACCCGCATGTCCGTTCCGGTCTCCGAAGTCATGACCCCGCGTGAACGCCTGGTCACGGTCAAGGAAGGCGCCTCCCTCGAAGAAGCCAAGGCCCTCATGCACGCCCACCGCCTCGAGCGCGTTCTCGTCGTTGACGACGACTTCAACCTCGCAGGCCTCATGACCGTCAAGGACATCACCAAGGCCACTGACCACCCGTTCGCTGCCAAGGACGCCTCCGGCAAGCTGCTCGTCGGTGCCGGCGTCTCCGTCGGCGGCGGCACGGAAGAACGTGTCGAGAAGCTCGTTGACGCCGGTGTCGACGTCATCGTCGTCGACACGGCCCACGGCCACTCCCAGGGCGTTCTGAACCGCGTCAAGTGGGTCAAGGAACACTATCCCAACCTGCAGGTCATCGGCGGCAACATCGCCACGGCCGCTGCCGCTCTGGCTCTCGTTGATGCCGGCGCCGACTGCGTCAAGGTCGGTATCGGCCCGGGCTCCATTTGCACGACCCGCATCGTCGCCGGTGTCGGCGTTCCGCAGATCTCCGCCATCTCCAACGTCGCCGAAGCTCTCCGCGACACGGGCGTTCCCTGCATCGCCGACGGCGGCATCCGCTTCTCCGGCGACATCTCCAAGGCCATCGCTGCCGGTGCCAACGCCGTCATGATGGGCGGCATGTTCGCCGGTACGGACGAAGCCCCGGGTGAAGTCATCCTCTACCAGGGCCGCTCCTACAAGTCCTACCGCGGCATGGGCTCCCTCGGTGCCATGGGCAAGGGTTCCGCCGACCGCTACTTCCAGGACAACAACCAGGGCAACATCGACAAGTTCGTTCCGGAAGGCATCGAAGGCATGGTCCCGTACAAGGGCCCGCTCGCCCAGATCATCTATCAGATGATCGGCGGCCTGCGCTCCTCCATGGGCTACTGCGGCTGCCGCACGATCGACGAAATGCGCACCCGCGCCCAGTTCGTCGAAATCACGGCCGCCGGCTGGCGTGAATCCCACGTCCATGACGTGAAGATCACGAAGGAAGCTCCGAACTACCGTCAGGAACACTAATTCCGACGGCTGACAGGCTCTGACGTCAAGGCGCGGCGGTTTTTCCCGCCGCGCCTTTCGCATTTCTTATAGAATGCAATCGCCAATTTCTTTTTCCACACGGACTACAGATACATGTCTCACGACCGCATCCTCATTCTCGACTTCGGCAGCCAGGTGACCCAGCTCATCGCCCGCCGCGTGCGCGAAGCCCACGTCTACTGTGAAGTTCATCCCAACGACGTGTCTGCGGAATTCATCCGCGAATACAACCCGAAGGGCATCATTCTTTCCGGCTCTCACATGAGCGCCTATGAAGAAAGCAACGACCAGGCCAGCCAGGCCGTGTTCGAAGCCGGCGTTCCGGTTCTCGGCATCTGCTACGGCATGCAGACGATGGCCCAGCAGCTCGGCGGCCGCGTCGAAAGCGGCACGAAGCGTGAGTTCGGCTACGCCGAAGTCCGCGCCCACGGTCACACCAAGCTTCTCGAAGGCATTGAGGACTTCCGCACCGAGGAAGGCCACGGCATGCTCAAGGTCTGGATGAGCCACGGCGACAAGGTTGCCGAGCTTCCCCCGGGCTTCAAGGTCATGTGCTCCACGCCCTCCTGCCCGATCGCCGGCATGTGCAACGAGGAAAAGGGCTTTTATGCCGTCCAGTTCCATCCGGAAGTGACGCACACGCTCAAGGGCCGCGAAATGCTCAACCGCTTCGTGCTCGACATCTGCAAGTGCTCCGCCGACTGGGTCATGGGCGACTACGTCGCCGAAGCCGTCGCGCAGATCCGCGAGCAGGTCGGTGACGAAGAAGTCATTCTCGGCCTCTCCGGCGGCGTCGACTCCTCCGTGGCCGCCGCGCTCATCCACCGCGCCATCGGCAAGCAGCTCACCTGCGTCTTCGTCGACAACGGCCTCCTTCGCAAGAACGAGCGCGAACAGGTCCGTGAAACGTTCGAAAAGAACATGGGCCTCAAGCTCATCGTCGTCGATGCCGTCGACCGCTTCATGAACGAACTCGCCGGTGTCACCGATCCGGAACAGAAGCGCAAGATCATCGGCCGCGTCTTCGTCGAGATCTTCCAGGAAGAAGCCTCCAAGCTCACGGCCGCCAAGTGGCTCGCCCAGGGCACGATCTACCCCGACGTCATCGAGTCCGCCGGCGCCAAGACGAAGAAGGCCAAGACCATCAAGTCCCACCACAACGTGGGCGGTCTTCCCGACACGCTGCACCTCAAGCTCCTCGAACCGCTGCGCTCCCTCTTCAAGGACGAAGTCCGCGAGCTCGGCGTCGAACTCGGCCTTCCGGCCGAAATGGTCTATCGTCACCCGTTCCCGGGTCCGGGCCTCGGCGTGCGCATCCTCGGCGAAGTCAAGCGTGAATACGCCGACCTTCTCCGTGAAGCCGACGCGATCTTCATCGAAGAACTCCGCAACTTCGACCTCTACGACAAGGTTAGCCAGGCCTTCGTGGTCTTCCTCCCGGTCAAGTCCGTGGGCGTCATGGGCGACGGCCGCACCTACGAATGGGTCGTGAGCCTGCGCTGCGTCGAAACGTCCGACTTCATGACCGCCGTCTGGAGCCACCTGCCGTACGAACTTCTCGGCAAGGTTTCCAACCGCATCATCAATGAAGTCCGCGGCATCAACCGCGTCGTCTATGACGTCTCAGGCAAGCCGCCCGCCACCATTGAGTGGGAATAACCTTCTCGCTTTGACATAAAGTCAAACCCTGAAAAACTCTTGTTTTTCAGGGTTTTCTTTTTTTCTCAGAGCCCCCTCTTTCGGGCAACCGCCTAATTCTCCCGACACTTGCTCCAAGTCATGTTTTGGCTTCTGATTTATCGTCTGAGAGAGCGCATCTCAAGAGTAGACTTGTTCAGATCATTCGTCCGCTTTCATCGGGAGGCCAACCAGACTGACCGTCCGCCACGACCTTACTCTCTCGATGAGGATCTTGAAAGGAGCATGCTCATGACCCAATTCACCGTTTCCCGCCGCGCAGTTCTCGGCGGAGCAGCTTCCGCACTGCTCGTACCTGCAGCCGCCCACGCAACAACGCCTGCACGCCACTATGACGAAATGACTGACGTGCTCATTGTCGGCTCAGGATTCGCCGGCATGGCAGCTGCGCTTGCAGCTGCCGAAAAAGGCGTCAAGGTCAAGGTTATTGAGAAAATGGCCTTCCTCGGCGGAAACTCGTCTCTCTCCGGCGGCATGATGGCCGTACCTGGATCAAGCGTTCAGAAAGCCCAGGGCATCGAGGATTCCCCCGAAAAGCTGATTGCCGACATGACTCGAATCGGTCAGGGACTTGGCAATCCTGAGCTAATTCGCTTTGTCTGCGAAAAAGCCTCGGAAACTTTTGAGTGGACCCGCACGTCCATGGGAGTTGAGTGGAACACGCACTTGACAGGCAAGGGAGGACACTCCGCAGCCCGATGCATGGTGACAAAACAGGGAACCGGTCAGGGCATTCTCGTTCCATGTTCCTCCAAGCTCAAAGCGATGGGCGTTCCGCTTTGCACCCGCACTTTGCTGGAGAAGATCTTCCGAGAAGAGGATGGACGCGTGACTGGCGTGCAAGTGCGCGAAGGGTGGACGTTCAACAAGCCCGAGTCTGGCACGGTTAAAACTATCGGCGTCACTCGCGGCGTTGTGCTCGCCTTCGGCGGCTTCAGTGCGGACGTCAACTACAGAAAGCGTCTCGATCCCAAGCTCGGAGAAGCGTTCCTCACAACCAACCAGCCGGGAGCCACTGCAGAGGGACTGCGTCAAGCCAGTCGTATTGGTGCGAATGTCATTCAGGCTGACTGGATCCAGTGCCTGCCCTCCTGCTCGCCTGTCGAAAAAGGCATGGGGCTTGCGAGCCATTTTGCCACTATCGCAGGCAGCCTCTACGGCGTCTGGGTTGACTCCAAGACAGGGAGTCGCTTTGTCGATGAGTTCGGAGACCGCAAGGTATGCACTGACGCCATACTCGGCGTCATCAACCGCGGAGGCAAGGCTCTTGCCATTTCCGATCAAAACGGCGTTGACGAAATGGAAGTCGTCCGTCCCGGCCTGACTCAAAAGATCGTAAAATCCGGGGCCTTGCGTCAGTTTGCCTCGCTCGCCGAACTTGCCGAGGCTTACGGCATCGACCGCAAATCTCTTGACTCCACCATTGCCCGCTATAACGAACTGCTCTCCGCTGGACGCGACGCAGACTTCGGCCGACGCTTCGACAAGCACGCCAAAGCACTTGGCCGAGCCCCGTTCTACGTATCAGAAATGAGCCCGAAGGTTCATCACTGCATGGGCGGCGTCGCCGTCAACGTTGAGACAGCCGTTCTCGACGTTGAAACGGATAAGCCGATCCCCGGTCTTTTTGCAGCCGGTGAATGCGTGGGCGGCATTCATGGTGCGGTTCGAATCGGAGCTTGCGCCGTGATGGATTGCCTCGTGAACGGCCGTCAGGCCGGTCTTTCCGCAGCAGCCAGTCCCAAGGCCTGAGCAGTTGACCTGTAACCTTCCGGAACAGCGTCACCAATAATCCAAGCGCCCGCCTGATGAAACCATCAGCGGGCGCTTTGCTTTCACTCAGAAGCTCACTTGTTGCCGCCGAACCACTTGGCGTAGATCTTGTCGTAGGTACCGTCGGCGCGGATTTCGTCGAGGACCTTGTCAAGACGGGCGCGCAGCTTGTCGTCGCCCTTGCGGATGGCAAAGCCGTAGTTTTCCGCCTTCAGGACACCGGGCACTTCGCGCAGGTTGAGGTTGGCGGAGGCCTTCTGAGTCAGGAAGTACTCGTTGACGGGCTTGTCGTTGACGATGGCCTCGCGGCCCTTGAAGGAAGGCTTCACCCGCCGAATTGAAGGTGCGTATTTTGGCGCCCTTGATCTTGGACATGAAGACGGAGCCTGAGGAGCCGATTTCAGCGCAGAGCACCTTGTTCTCCAAACCCTTCACGCCCTTGATGGAAGCATCGTCCTTGCGGGCCATGATGGAAAGCCCAGATTCATAGTACGGCTTCGTGAAGTCGACCTTGGCGGCACGCTCCGGCGTAATCGTGAGGGCGGAGACCGCCACGTCGATGGATCCCGACATCAGGGCGGGAATGAGGCCGTCAAGCCCCATGGAGAGAATCTGGGGTTCGAACCCGGCGCGCTTGGCCACCTCGTCGATCAGATCGATGTCGAAGCCGACGTACTTGCCTGAGTTGGAGTCGAGGAATTCGAAAGGAGGATAGACGGTTTCACTGCCGACGCGCAGTGTTTCGGCTCCGGCCTGAGTGCCGACAACCATAAGAGCGAGCGCTGCCGCTGCGACGAGCTTCTTCATGTTCATACCGAAGGTTCCTTTTCCTGTGTTCTACTGGATTTTTCCGGTGTTGATCGAATTGTCGCGTCCGGCTCCCGCCGGGCGTCACAAGCGGCCCGTCGGCCGCTCGACAGGAATGAGCTCCGACAAATTGTTGTGAAAGTTGGTGTTTAGGGGGCGTACTGATCTTTCTCTAGCAGAGAGGGAGTCGCGGATGATTTTTTCAACTTTTATATACGCTCCCCCCCACATCTATACACGGCGTAAACGATCTTGCCGATATCCTGAAAGTTGTGGCGACTGGAAACTTGTGCCCGTCGTCCATATTCACTCATCAATAGAGAGAGTCCCATGACAGATGACCTGTTTATGATCGCGTTCGCCATCGCACTGGCCTCAGTGCCCTATCTCCTCGTCCGACTGTTGAGCAGTTTCTTTAATCATCAATGAGAACCGCCTCATGTCTCCCATTGACTATTTGTTTGTCGGCACATCCCTTGCGTTGGTTGTCTGGCTCATTGTCGAACTCCTACGCGCGTGACTGACCCATCATGACATCCAATACTTTTTATACCCTTGCCGTCTTCGCCATCGTGCTGCTCATCATCACCAAGCCCATCGGGCTATGGTTGACGCCGATTGCTCAAGGCCGCGCTCCCGCTGTTGTCGATGCAATCGACAGACGCCTTATTTCCGTTCTCGCACCCAGTGGACGTGAGGAATCGTGGCAACGTTATGCCGTTTCGCTTCTTACCTTCAATACACTGGGACTCATTTTTCTATATGTCCTGCAGCGTATTCAAGGTTGGTTGCCGCTTAATCCGCAGGGCTTCGAAGGAGTCGCCCCCGATCAGGCATTCAACACTGCCGTGAGTTTTGTCACGAACACAAATTGGCAAAGCTACGGCGGCGAAATGACGATGAGCTACTTGACTCAAATGTTGGGCATGGGGGTACAAAATTTCCTGTCCGCCGCCACCGGCATTGCTGTTGCCTTCGCGCTCATGCGCGGCTTTTCGCGACATGAGTCCTCAACGATCGGCTGCTTTGCCCATGACGTGATTCGAATCACGCTCTGGGTGCTTCTGCCGATGTGCCTGACGTACGCTCTTTTTCTCGTGAGTCAAGGCGTCATTCAGAACATGTCAGACTACTTGACGGTGACTACACTTGCGGGTGATAGCCAGTCGATTGCCATGGGACCGGTTGCCTCTCAGGAAGCCGTCAAGCTCCTTGGGACGAACGGCGGCGGGTTCTTCAACGTCAACTCTGCTCATCCCTTTGAAAATCCGACCCCCCTAACTAACTTTTTAGAAGCGCTTGCCATTTTCGCCATTCCGACCGGTCTCACTTATGCCTTTGGCCGCATGGTCGGTCATCAACGTGAGGGTTGGATGCTTTGGCAAGTAATGGGCGCCTTGTTTGTGCTCGCCTTTACCGCTTTCGTCTATACCGAATCAACAGGGAATCCGCTTTTGCAGGCCATCGGCGCGGAAGGCTTGAGTTGGGAAGGGAAGGATGCGCGGTTTGATCTAGGTGCCCTGTCACTCTTTTCCACCGTGACGACGTCTGCATCCTGCGGTGCGGTCGCGGTGATGCATGACAGCCTCATGCCGCTTTCAGGCATGGTGACGATGGTACTCATGCAGTTGGGTGAAGTCGTTTTCGGCGGTGTCGGTGCGGGCTTTTACGGCATGATCGTCATGGCTGTCATCGCGGTCTTCATCGCCAGCCTGATGGTGGGACGCACGCCGGAATATCTCGGTAAAAAGATAACGCCGAAGGAAATGAAGCTGGCTGCGCTGACGATGTTGACCGTTCCCTTCATCGTTCTCGCCGGTACCGGCATCAATCTCATGTTGCCGGGGGCTCTAGAAAGCCTCAACAACCCCGGTGCTCACGGCCTTTCCGAAATTCTCTACGCATGGACATCCGCTGCCAACAACAACGGCTCGGCATTCGCGGGTTTGAATGCGAACACCGCCTTCTACAACATCGGGCTTGCGATTGCGATGTGGCTCGGACGCTTCATAGTGATCGTCCTTACGCTTGCGCTAGCCGGCACACTCGCCCGGGAGCGTCATGTCCCGTCCGGCAAGGGCACATTGGACACGGCCAGCCATCTGTTTGCAGGCCTCCTCATCGGCGTTGTGCTTCTTGTCGGTGCGCTTACTTACCTGCCAGTTCTGGCATTGGGACCCGTAGCTGAAATGCTGTCCCTCCTCTAACGCCAAACAAGAATTTAATCATGACATTAAAGAAAAACGAACCGCTCCTTTCCGGAAACCTGATCCGGGAAGCCGCGAAGGAGAGCCTGAAGAAGCTCTCTCCGAAAGCGCAAGCCAAAAATCCGGTGATGCTCATCGTATATCTGGGGAGTATTTTCACCGGCGCCCTTTTCATCTCTGATCTTCTCCATGGAACCGCCGCGAGACAAACCTCTTTTCTGGGTTGGCTCACGGTGTGGCTATGGTTTACGGTGCTTTTTGCCAATTTTGCAGAAAGTCTGGCTGAAGGCCGGGCGAAGGCTCAGGCAAACGCACTGAGGGGGCTTAAAACGGCCACGCCAGCATGCCGCATCCCTTCGAAGCCCGACCTCTGGAATGACACTACTGAAGGCATTATTGTGGATGCCACTCAGCTGCGAAAGGGGGACATCGTTCTTGTGAAGGCCGGTGAAATCATTCCCTGCGACGGAGAAGTGGTGCGTGGCATCGCGAGTGTCAATGAATCGGCCATTACCGGCGAGTCCGCTCCTGTCGTTCGCGAGTCGGGCGGGGACTTTTCCTCGGTTACCGGTGGGACGACCGTGTTGTCGGATTGGATCGTTGTTCGAGTCGAAAGTGATCCAGGCGACAGCTTTATTGACCGCATGATCGCCATGGTCGAAGGTGCAGCACGCAAGCGTACGCCCAACGAAGTGGCACTCACCATTCTGCTCCTCGCGCTCTCCGTTCTGTTTCTTATTGTCGTGGCCGTCATGCTTCCGGCTTCCGTTTACAGCGTCAACGCGAACGGTACCGGAGAAGTCGTGACGCCCGCCATGCTGATTGCACTGCTCGTCTGCCTCATCCCCACTACGATCGGGGGATTGTTATCCGCGATCGGAATTGCGGGCATGAGTCGTCTCATGAGCGCCAACGTCATTGCGCGTTCGGGCCGTGCTGTTGAGGCGGCTGGTGACGTTGACGTCCTTCTTCTCGACAAGACTGGTACGATCACATTCGGCAATCGACGCGCAAGCGCTTTCCATCCGGCGCCAGGCATCACGGTTGAAGCTCTTCGTGAAGCTGCGCTCCTTTCAAGCCTTGCCGACGACACGCCTGAAGGAAAATCCATTGTCGAACTCGCATTGAAGGAAGAACCTTCACTTTCGTCTCTGGGTGCAGCTGAAGACGCCACCTTCATACCGTTTACAGCCCAGAGCCGTATGTCGGGCGTCAACCTTGGATCGCGTCAGATCCGAAAAGGGGCAACGGATGCCGTTGTCCGTTGGGCCAAGGATACGGGGCACGCTGTTGTGCCACAACTGAAGCGTCAGGCCGATGCCGTATCGAGCCGTGGCGCCACCGCGCTCATGGTTGCAGAAAATGGAAGCCCTCTCGGCGTGATAGAACTCAAGGACATCGTCAAACCGGGTATTGCACAACGCTTTGCCGAACTGCGTGAAATGGGCATTAAAACCATCATGGTCACCGGCGACAATCCGCTTACTGCCGCAGCCATTGCTGCCGAGGCCGGTGTCGACGACTTCGTTGCCGAAGCCACACCGGAAAGCAAGCTGCGATTCATTCGCGATCAACAGGCAAACGGCCATCTCGTTGCCATGACGGGTGACGGCACCAATGATGCTCCCGCCTTGGCTCAGGCCGACGTAGCCGTTGCCATGAACAGCGGCACGCAGGCCGCCAAGGATGCTGCGAACATGGTCGATCTCGATTCGAGTCCCACAAAGCTCATCGACATCGTCCGCATTGGAAAGCAGATGCTCATGACGCGTGGGGCACTCACAACCTTTTCGCTTGCCAATGATGTTGCCAAATACTTCGCCATCATTCCCGCCGCTTTTTCGTCAACCTATCCCTCTCTTTCGGTTCTCAATGTCACGGGGCTTGAAACGCCGGAATCGGCCATGCTCTCGGCGGTCATCTTCAATGCCCTCATTATCGTTGCCCTGATTCCAATTGCCCTTAAAGGAGTGCACTACAAGGCTTGGTCAGCCGCTCGTCTTCTTAAGCACAATCTGCTGGTATACGGCCTCGGCGGCGTCATTATTCCCTTTGCTGGGATCAAGCTGATTGACATGGTGATCAACGTTTTTTAAGAAATAGTGAATATGTCCACCTCTTACACGACCGCATCTGTCGGTCTTCGCAAAAGTCTCCTCGAGACATCCGTCGCCTTCGTCTTCTTGACCGCGGTCACTGGCCTCCTTTATCCGGCACTTACGACCGGTATTGCCCAAACGATGATGCGCGATCAAGCCTCCGGGTCCCTCGTGTTCCATGACGGACGTGTTGTCGGATCCAGCTTGATCGGACAGGATTGGACAAAGACGCCCTTTTTCCAAACCCGTCCCTCGGCCGTTGCCTACGACGGAGCTTCGAGCGGTGCGTCCAATCTGGGTCCGACGAATCCGAAGCTCATCAACGACGTGCAATCCCGCGTCAAAGCATGGCAGACTCTTCGAGGTGATACAACGCCTGTCCCGGGGGACCTTGTGACGACATCGGGGTCCGGCCTTGACCCGCACATCAGCCGCGCGGCCGCTCTCTATCAGGTGCCCGTTGTGGCGCGGCGGACGGGGCTCTCCGAAGCCGCCCTTACGGCACTTATTGAGGAGCACGACGAATCCGGGCTTTTCGGACGACACCACTACGTCAATGTTCTTAACCTCAACATCGGCGTACAATCCCTCTTGCGCAAGGCCTCTTAACCTATCCTCCATGCACTCTGACGAAGACCGACGCCCCGACCCAGACAGCCTTCTCAAGGTCGGACAACAACGCATCAGGGGCCGCCTGAAACTCTTTCTCGGGGCGGCTCCCGGTGTTGGTAAAACGTATGCCATGCTGACCGAGGCGCATGAAAAACGCCGCGAAGGACTTGATGTTCTCATCGGCTGGGTCGATACACACGGCCGTCGAGATACCGAGGCGCTTTTGAACGGTCTCGACGTCCTTGCACGCGCCAATGTTCGCCGTGGGACATTTCTTGCGGAAGCGTTCGATATTGATGCCGTCATCCGCCGCAGGCCTGCGCTTGTCGTGATCGACGAGCTTCCTCACAGCAATCCGCCCGGATCTCGTCATCCGAAACGTTGGCAGGACATTGAAGACATTCTCGATGTCGGGATCGATGTCTATAGTGCGATGAACATCCAGCATCTCGAAAGTCTCAACGACATGGTTGGAGCCATGACGGGAGTAGCGGTAAAGGAAACCATCCCGGACCGCTTCTTCGACGAAGCCGACGAGGTGCGCCTTGTCGATCTTCCACCGGACGATTTGCTGCGTCGCCTTGAGGCGGGGAAAATTTATCTTCCGGGCTTCATCGAACGCGCCAAAAATCACTTCTTCAGAAAATCCAATCTCATAGCCCTTCGTGAACTATCCCTTCGCCTGATGGCTGAAAGGCTGGAGAGCGAAGTCAGAGAGCACCGTACTCTCTCTGCGGATCCTGCGGTTCGCGATGCTGTTACGGGGTTCGTGCTGGTCGTCGAGCGTCCAGACGTACAGGAGGTGATTCGAGAAGCAAGCCGACTGGCTCGGAATTTCTCTGGCGATTGGCATGTCCTTTGGCTCGGCAAGCCGGGAGAATCCCGTGAACACCGGTGCAGAGTTGCCGAAACGCTCGCCTTTGCGGAAAGTCTGGGGGCCGTGACGGCCATGACGAGCGGCAGCTTTGCAGCCGAAGTGTCCGCTTATGTGCGGGAGCACAATCTCTCCATGATCGCAATTGCTGACATGGGACTGCTCGCCACCATGCGGCGTCGTCATTTGTTGAGACATGTCGCCCCCAAAATCACGTTTGTTATTCTCTCGAGCAACACCGAGAAGCCATCTATTTGGGATTCACTCACAAGCGCTTTTCGAACGGATGCAGACGACGTCAATTACTCCGGCTATGTTGTTTCCGCCGTTTCCAACGTACTCTTGGCCGGCCTCTTTTCGTGGTTGATGCCATGGATTCAGCCGACCAACTTTGCGATGTGTTATCTGCTCGTTTCTTTCTTGGTCGCCATCCGTTACGGCATGCGTCCCGCCGCATTCGCAGTCGTTCTGTCGATCGTCTGCTTTGACCTGGTGGCGGTCGCGCCTTTGGGATCGTTTGCTGTTTCTGATCTACAGTACCTCTTTACCTTCTTTGTCATGCTCACTGTCGGCATCGTGTCCGCCCGACTTGTCGCTAAAAGTGAGACGATCGCCCGAGAATCACGTGAACGCGAGGCTCAAATGAGCCTGCTTTACGAAACCGCCCGTTCCTTTGCCGGCTTCATGGATCGCGAGTCGCTCTATCGAGAGGCTCATGAAGTCATGACGACGCGGCTGGATATTGCGCTTGAAATTTGGGAGCCTGACTCGACCAATGGGTTCATTCGCATGAACCATGCCTTGGCGAATGCCGATCCCGCCCTCATGCAGTTGGCCGTCGATCACCATCGCCCGACAGGATGTGCCACCACGACGCTGGGCGAGGCTGAATACCTTTATATTCCGCTGGTGGGATCCACCGGAGACGTCATTGCTGTCGCTGTCTGCCGCCTTAACAGCCCAGATCAGTGGACGGATGCTCTTTCCAGACGTCTGATTGAGGCACTTCTCACATTGCTGGGACAAGCCCTCGAACGTCTCTTCAATCAGGACGAAGCGAGAAAATCCCTGACAAATCTCGAAAACGAACGCCTGCGGCACACCCTTGTCCGTTCGCTCTCACACGATTTGAAAACGCCGCTTACAACGCTCGCGCTTGGCGCCGAAAGCGTCCTCGAACATTTGAAGAACAAGGATACGGACCGTGCGTTTGACGAGACCATTCAGCTCATCAAGTCATCGGAAGGCATGTCCCGCATGGTGAATAACATGCTCGACATGGCTAAGCTTCAGAGCGGGAGCTTCAAACCCAATATGACTTTTTTCCCTGCGGATGAACTAGTAGCCGGAAGCATCGGTCTTCTCAAAGAACGACTTCGGGACTTCCATCTCGACATTCGACTTCAAACCGATATTCCCTTGCTCTATGGGGATCAAGTGCTTTTGGAACGACTTCTTTACAATCTCATTGACAATGCCGTCAAATACTGTCCGTTCGGCAGTCGAATTCTCGTGGAAGTCGCAAGGCGTGCTTCAACCATCATGTTGGCCGTGCACGATAATGGTCCCGGACTTCCGGCAGGTGATCCGCAAAAACTTTTTGATCCGTTCCGCAGAGGGCAAAAAGAAAGCAAGATAGCCGGCGTGGGACTTGGACTTGCCATCTGTCGCTCGATCGCGCGTGCTCACAACGCCGATCTTCTGGCACTTCCTTCGCCCATGGGCGGAGCCAGTTTTTTGCTGATGCTTCCTTTGGTGGAGCCGCCGGATATGGAAGACGAGGACGCCATTCTTGCCAAACTTGATGCCTCCTCCCTGCTGTAAAACCATCGGAGTCCGTGATGCCCAAGCCCCGAATTTTGTTTGTTGAAGACGAAGATTACATTGCCCGAGTTATCAAATCGAGTCTGGAAGACGCCGGATACGAAGTCTTTCGAGCCAACTCGCTTGCGCAGGGACGAGTCGAAGCGGCAACACGCTCTCCCGAGCTTCTGATTCTTGACCTTGGATTACCAGACGGAGACGGCACTGATCTCATTCGTACGCTCCGCTCCTACAGTAGCGTACCGATCATCATTCTCTCGGCGCGCTCGGGCGACGACGCCAAAGTCGAAGCGCTTGACCTTGGCGCTGATGACTACATCTCCAAACCCTTCAGCATGATGGAATTGCTCGCCCGGGTGCGCGCACACTTGCGGCGCGCGGCTGGCGATGGTTGCCGCAATGCCGTATTTACATTCGGTGACGTAACTGTTGATCAGGCACGCGGCGTTGTGCTCAAGGGCAAGGATGAAGTTCATCTCACCAAGCTCGAATTTAGACTGCTCTGCGTACTCATTGCCGGTAGAGGACGCGTACTCACGCACCGACAGCTCCTCGCCGATGTCTGGGGGGCTGCGTATGTAGAACGTCCGCACTACCTTCGTTTATACATGGCACGACTGCGTCAGAAGCTCGAGAGTAACCCGACCGAACCTCTATACTTCATGACGGAAACGGGTGTTGGCTATCGGCTTAAAGTTTAACAACTTCCGCGGAATTCCCCATCCAATGCGAAGCGTTGGGTGGGGATGGATAGCGGGCCGAGCGTTAGCTTGGCAATTTCTGCCCTTGAAGAAGCCATGGTTCGAGACGCCGCATCCGGCTGGATGGAGGGCGAGCTTGACGACGGCAGAGCCATTCCGTTGCCAAGCGACATCGAAAACCATCTGCAGAACAAAGATCATCAGGACTGCGCATGGATGCTTGTCGACATCGACATGTCCAAGCTGTCTGACAAGACTGAGCGCCTGAACATCTGCCTTCCCTCTCGCGCTCTTCGCCGTCTTGACTCTTTGGCAGCCAACCTCGCAAAGACTATTTTTTCCCTGAAGGACTGAAAAAGGCTCCCGACTTCCGGGAGCCTTTTGTTTTTCCTCGTCTATTCTCGAAACCTTCCACAGCGACTGAACTACGGAAGGATTCCTCTACTCAGAGCGTGTGAGTGGCTCTCACTTGTTGCCGCCGAACCACTTGGCGTAGATCTTGTCGTAGGTGCCATCGGCGCGGATTTCGTCGAGGGCCTTGTCAAGACGGGCGCGCAGCTTGTCGTCGCCCTTGCGGATGGCAAAGCCGTAGTTTTCCGCCTTCAGGACACCGGGCACTTCGCGCAGGTTGAGGTTGGCGGAGGCCTTCTGAGTCAGGAAGTACTCGTTGACGGGCTTGTCGTTGACGATGGCCTCGCGGCCCTTGAAGGAAGGCTTCACCCGCCGAATTGAAGGTGCGTATTTTGGCGCCCTTGATCTTGGACATGAAGACGGAGCCTGAGGAGCCGATTTCAGCGCAGAGCACCTTGTTCTCCAAACCCTTCACGCCCTTGATGGAAGCATCGTCCTTGCGGGCCATGATGGAAAGCCCAGATTCATAGTACGGCTTCGTGAAGTCGACCTTGGCGGCACGCTCCGGCGTAATCGTGAGGGCGGAGACCGCCACGTCGATGGATCCCGACATCAGGGCGGGAATGAGGCCGTCAAGCCCCATGGAGAGAATCTGGGGTTCGAACCCGGCGCGCTTGGCCACCTCGTCGATCAGATCGATGTCGAAGCCGACGTACTTGCCTGAGTTGGAGTCGAGGAATTCGAAAGGAGGATAGACGGTTTCACTGCCGACGCGCAGTGTTTCGGCTCCGGCCTGAGTGCCGACAACCATAAGAGCGAGCGCTGCCGCTGCGACGAGCTTCTTCATGTTCATACCGAAGGTTCCTTTTCCTGTGTTCTACTGGATTTTTCCGGTGTTGATCGAATTGTCGCGTCCGGCTCCCGCCGGGCGTCACAAGCGGCCCGTCGGCCGCTCGACAGGAATGAGTGTATCCGCCTGAATTTCCCTTGTGACAGAACTAGGCCATCAGACCTAGGCGATTGCACGTAGCACGGTTCGCCGCGATCAACCGCGCCCTGCAGTATCCATTGGATTCATATCAGGGGGGCGGCTTGGCGTCCTGAGGCAGCGAGGCGTAAGATAGTCGTCATCTCATTCAGTGCACCAGCCATGCAAAATTTTCACGAACTGATTCAGGGCTTCCACAACTTCAAGGAAGACTACTTCCTCCGCGAGCGCGAATTCTTCAGCAGCCTCGTCCACGGCCAGAGTCCGAAGACGCTCGTCGTAGCCTGCTGCGACTCGCGCGTCGACCCCGCCATTCTGATGGGGTGCCGTCCGGGCGACCTCTTCGTCGCCCGAAGCATTGCCGCGATCGTTCCCGATGTCGAGAAGGCAGGCGAACATGATGCGGTCGTCTCCGCCGTCGAATACGCCGTGAAGCACCTCGACGTGCGCAACATCATCGTCATGGGACACTCGAACTGCGGCGGCATTCACGGCCTCCTGCACCCTGAAGTCGTCTCGAAGGAGCCCTACATCTCTCGCTGGCTCTGCCTCGCCCATCCCGTCCTCGAAGAACTCGAGCATGAGGATCCCGACGAACCCGCCGACGTCCGCGCACGACGCTGTGAGGAAGGCACCGTACTGCAGTCCATCGACAGCCTGCTCTCCTACGACTGGGTCAAGTCCCGCGTCGATGCAGGCACGCTCGCACTCCACGCCCTCTACTACGACCTTGCCAGCGGTACCATGTACGTCTGGAATGCCGAAGCGGAGGACTTCGAGGCAACCAAGCTCTCCGAGCTCTGAACAAACTGCGCAGACTTTTCCGCGCCCGGCCCTCGCACCGCGAATTCTCTCCGACTGAACTCCTAGCTTCCAGACTCCAACAACGGGAAACATTTCACATCATGATCAAGCCAATCGATCTAGACCGCGCATATAGACTTTTGAACATCGGCGCCACGACGCTCGTGAGCGCGGCTCACGAGGGCGACGCAGACATCATGGCCGCCGCCTGGGCTACAGCTCTCGACCTGACGCCGTGCAAGGCCACAGTCGTCATCGACAAGAGCCACTACACCCGCAAGCTCATCGAAAAAAAGCGGTTTTTTCGCTCTGATGATTCCAACGGCAGCCATCGCTCCGATCGTCATGAATCTCGGTACGGTCAGCAAGAACGACAATCCGCGCAAGCTTGAGGAATGCGGTACTCGTCTCGTGACGCTTCCCGAATATGACATGCCCTTGCTCGAAGGCTGTGCCGCCTGGATCGTCTTCCGCGTCGTGCCCGAGTTGCACAACCAGGAAGCCTACGATCTGTTCATTGGTGAAGCCGTCGCCGCCTTTGCCGACGATCGCGTCTTCGTCAACGGCCGTTGGAACTTCGAAGAGGCTCCCGACGACTTGCGAACGCTGCACTACGTGGCCGGCGGCCATTTCTACACCATTGGCGACGCGCTTGAAGTTCCGGCCTCCGCCTGAGTCAAGATGCGGCTTTTTGCTGAAAGCCCGGAAATCAAAAAAGGAGTTGAGCCAGCGCCCAACTCCTTTTTCATTTCTCCCTATTGGGGCAAAGCCCTTCCGCCCGTCATCGCCTCGGGAAGAAGAGGTCGATCGCCTTCACGGGAGATGCGGGCGTCAGCCTTGAGCCAGCAACGAAGAGCACGGCCGCCACGACCATGCAGGGTGCGATGGCATGCGCGCCTCCCATCGGAATCTTGAAGATCGTGACGGCGAGATAGAAGGCGATGCTGCCCGCAACGGAAACAAGTGCACCTCCTGCCGTTGCGCCGCGCCAGAAAAGACCGCCGATCAGCGGCATCAGGAAGGCGAGTTCAAGGCCGCCGAACGCAAAGAGATTGATCCAAGCGATGACGTCAAGAGGCTCGAGCGCCAGAATCAGCGCAAGGAGTCCGAGCGCCCCCGTCATGAGCCTCGTCGTCATGCGAAGCCTGGCCTCGTTGCGGCCCGCCTCTGGGCGGTGAAAGAGCACGAGGTCCTTCATGATGGCGGAGGCGGCCGCGAGAAGAAGCGAACTCACCGTCGACATCGTGGCGGCCAGAGGGCCGATGAGCGTCACGCCCGCCGTTACGGGATCCATGTAGTTGGCGATCAGGTAAGGCATCACGGCGTCCGTCGTGCCGCCCATCTCGGAGAGAGGCACGTCGAGCATACCTCGGGCAAAGACGCCCATCACGGTCATGCCGATCATGAGCGCACCACAGACGACGGTCGAGACGATCATGGCCTGATGCAGGTCGGAGGAGCGGCGGTAGCTCATGCAGCGCACGGCCGACTGGGGCAACCCGAGCGTGCCGAAGCCCACGAGCACCCATGCGGACAAAAGCAGCGACGTTGCTAGCGCGCCGCCCGAGGTGGGCGAGAGCAGCACGCCCTCACTGCCCGCCCCGCGGGGAGCTGCTGCGGCGACGTTCGCCATCACCTGGGCGAGTCCGCCGCCCGTCTCGAGGATGTTCCAGCCGAGCGCGCCCATGCCCACGAGCATCAGAACGGCGCAGGCCGTGTCGGTAACGGCCACGGCCCTGAAGCCGCCGAAGGCCGTGTAGAGCACGGTGACGGCGCCGAAGAGCACGAGCCCCCAGCCGTAGCTCACGCCCGCGGCCTTCGAGAAGATCTGTGCGCCGCCGATGAACTGACCGATCATCATCGTCGTGAAGAAGACGAGCATCAGCACTGCGAGCAGCGCCGCAAGCGTCCGTCCGCCCCGGCCGTCGCCGTAACGTGCGCGGATCATGTCGATGACGGTCAGCGCCCCCGCGGCGCGCGAGACGACGGCCATCTTCTTGCCGGCCACGCCGAGAATCAGAAAGCCCGCGATGATCTGCGGCGCGGCGAAGACCACCCAGCCGAGGCCGAGTTGCCAGGCAAGGCCGGGCCCCGAAACGAAGGAGGAGACGGATCCGTAGGTCGCAACGAGCGTCATGGCGAGCACGAAGCCCTTGAGGCTGCGGTCGCCGAGGAAGTATTCGCCTGCAAAGCGGTTGCGGCGACCCGCGCGCTCGGCCCAGAGCGAAAGCCCCATGAGCATGACGAGAAAGAGCGCGATCGGAAGGAGAATCAGGAAGGTGTTCGTCACGACTGTTCCTCCCCGCCGGCCTTCTCAAGGTTCCCCGCCGAGTAGCCGCGGGCGGCTTCATCAAGGTCGATGTCGGTGAAACAGCGCTTCACGAGCACCCAGACGGCCGCGACGCTGACGAAATAGCCGCCGACGCAGGATGCCATGAACCAGACGGGCATGGAGAGGATCGTCATATCCGAATCCTCAAGGAGCCACACCGCCGCCCAGAAGTACGCCATCGTGAAGGCCGCGGCGGCGAGCGTGGCCGCCGCCTCGCGCCCCGAAGCGCGAAGTGCGCGATCATAGAGAGTGCGGTCCGGCGACACGGCGTCCCGGACCTCGTTGTTGTTCGTCATTGACGATGTTACCTCCGGCCCTCGCCCATGAGGATGACGACGGCTTCTTCGGCGTCTTTGCGCCATTGGGGAAACACCCCGTCCTTGTTGTCAGTGTGTGTGATGGACGGGAGCGAGTTTGATGCCCGCTTCGCGGATCAGACGCCTGAAGAGCGTCAGATCCTCCCAGGCCTTGGCCTTTTCATCGGGAGCTCGAAGCAGGTAGGACGGATGATAGCTGACGACGGCCTTCGTGCCGAAGTCGCCGATCGTCACCTCGTGCACGCGTCCTCGCTGGCTGCCGATCGAAGCGTCGGGTCCCAGACCGAGCAGCGTCTGCATGGCGAAGCGTCCCATGATGAGAAGCACGTCGGGGCGAACGAGAAGAAGCTGCCTGCGCAGATAGGTTGCGCAGCAGGCCACCTCGGCGGGCGCGGGATTGCGGTTTCCCGGCGGGCGGCACTTGAGCACGTTCATGATCGCGATGTCGCGGCGGCGCTCGATGCCGATGCTCTCGAGCATCTGCGTGAGCAGCTGGCCCGACTTGCCGACGAACGGAATGCCCTGAAGGTCCTCCTCGCTGCCGGGCGCCTCGCCCACGAGCGCAATGCGCATCCCGGGACCGCCTTCGGCGAAGACGACGTGCTGGCGGCTTTTGGCCATCGAGCAGCAGGTGCATGCGCCTGCAAGCCCTTCAAGCGTCGCCCAGTCAGCCTTTTCACAGGCGGCGACAACTTCGGGCGGAAGCACGAGTGCGGGCGCCTGCGGGGCGCTTGAAATCGGTTCGGCGACGGGACGAACGACGGGGGCGGGTCTCGCGGGTGCGGGA
>OJRY01000837.1_pt1 | contig 27213 bp, 20 predicted proteins | sample 1599311 | NCBI WGS metagenome assembly OJRY01 (sample SAMN04168657, study PRJEB22393) | human gut metagenome | biome: human gut microbiome; feature: stool | host: Homo sapiens | collected 2014-03-20 | reverse complement strand
ACGGCTTCCGAGCTCAGGCCGCATCGGTGGCCAAGATGAAGGAACTCTGTGAAAACTGGGAAATGCAGTTTGAAGTGGGTCAGGTCACGGGCTTCTCAGAGGAAGACGGTCGCCTCACAGAAGTGAGCGTGGCCGGCGCCGACGGTGTTACCCGACGCATTCCGCTTGACCATCTTCTCGTTTTCTTCGGCCTGCAGCCCAAGCTCGGTCCCATCGAAACATGGGGGCTGCACCTCGAACGCAAGCAGATTGTTGTCGACACTGCTCGCTTTGAATCGAGTATTCCCGGAATATTCGCCGTCGGTGACATCAATACCTATCCCGGCAAGAAGAAGCTTATTTTGTCGGGATTCCATGAGTGCGCGCTGGCCGCTTTTGCTGCCTGCGACTATGTCTTCCCGGAAAAACGGGTGTTCCTGCAGTACACGACGACTTCGCCTAAGCTGCACAAGGTCCTCGGCGTTGAAACACCGACCTTTGACGATTAATACCTGAATAGGCGAGCTCCTCTGTGGACCGCCTTTCGGAGAAAGAAATGCCCGCGCTGCGCTATCGCAGCCGCGGGCATTTTCATTTGCGCCTGAAAGACGCTTTAGTCGTTTTTCACCGAGATGGTCGGCATGCGGGCCGTGTAGTCCTTGCCGAGTTTTGCAATGGAGCCGGCAATCTTCATTGCAATTGCACGGTACATCTTGGCTGCAGCGCTTTCCGGCTCTGCTGCGACCGTCGGACGGCCGCTGTCAGCTGCCTCACGGATTGCCGGCGACAGCGGAAGCTCTCCGAGCATCGGCACGCCGTATTGCTCGCTCATGCGCTTGGCGCCGCCCTCGCCGAAGATATGCGTGACTTCGCCGCAGCAGGGGCAGATGAAGACAGACATATTTTCAATAATGCCGAGAAGCGGCACATTCACCTTCTCGAACATTTTGAGACCTTTCTTGGCATCAATCAGAGCAATATCCTGCGGTGTCGTTACGACAACAGCCCCCGTGAGCGGTGAACTTTGACTGAGCGTCAACTGAATGTCACCCGTTCCCGGCGGCATATCGACTATGAGGTAATCAAGGTCGCGCCAATTGGTTAGCGTTAACAACTGCGTCAGCGCTCCGGAAGCCATCGGACCGCGCCAGATCATCGGTTCATCTTCATCCACCATGAACCCTACAGAGTTGACCTGCAAACCAAGCGACTCAAGCGGCTCCATAGTCTTGCCGTCAACGGTCATGGGTGAACCGTGAACGCCGAGCATTGTGGGCTGAGAAGGACCGTAGACGTCCGCATCCAATACGCCAACACGAGCACCCTCATACGCAAGCGCCAACGCCAGATTAGCCGCCACTGTTGACTTACCCACGCCGCCCTTGCCCGAACTCACGGCAATGATGTTCTTTACGCCTGGCATCACGCGCTGTGTGCCCTGAACCTTGTGGGCAATAATATTTTGCGTCACTTCGGCAACTGGATTTTCAATTCCAAGCTCCTTCAGAGCCGCCTCCACAGCGACCTTCACGCTCTGTGCCGCAAAACGAGCCGGATAGCCGAGCTCAATTTTCACGGTGACGCCGCCCGCATCGTCAGTTTCAACGCCCTTGAGCATTTTCCCTGATACATAGTCGATGCCCGCCACGGGGTCAATCAGCTTGGCAAGGCGCTCCTGCACCTGTGCTGTGGAAATCGTCATTGCTTTTGTCCTTTTCTATCGATGACGTTTGAACACGCCGGCAGAGCATCTGCATGCTCCTGGGCGGAGTCGATTTGTCTATTTTATCGTCCGCACCACGCGATCCCATCCGCCAAAAGACTTGGATTGACATTCTCTCGACCGACATGATGTTGCTCCAAGCACCTTTTTTAGCTTGCAGCAGGTATGATAGGGGCTCTTATTGGACTAATGTACAATTATGAAACGACGCACTTTGATCCAGATCCTCGGCGCATCTGCTCTCACCGGCACTCTTGGTATGCTGACGCAGCCTGCTGCAGCGCAGTCCACAGCTGGGCTGATCGTTCCTTTTCCTGCGGGCGGAGGCGCTGATGTGCTTGCCCGCTCCATTGCTGACGCCTTTGGACGAGAACTTGGACTGACGTTTTGGACAGCTAACCATCCAGGGGCTGGCGGGACGCTTGGCGCCCAGTATTTGTCGCGTCAGCATCCCGACGGCGGATACGTCGGATACGTCACCAACGGCATTCTCTGCGTTAATCCGCTCCTTTACCCAAAAACACCTTTTGACCCTATGGCGTCACTTGAGCCAGTGGGACGAATCTCTGAGATTGGTCTCGTTGCAGTGCTCAATCCTCATGCCATTGAAGGTGTGAACTCTCTGGAGACGCTGCTCACGTTTGGCCGAAAAAATCCCGGGAAACTCACCTTTGCCTCGTCGGGCATCGGAACGACCAGTCATCTCGCCGGCATGCTCTTTTCGCTTCGCACCGGCATTGAGATGCTTCATATTCCGTACCGCGGCGGCAATGCTGCGATGATGGATGTTTTGGCGGGCCGCATTCCTTTCATGATTGATGTTGCCCCCAACACCCTCCCTCACATTCGCGCCGGGAAACTTAAAGCTCTGGGCAGCGCCTCACCAAACCGTCTGGCTGCAGCGCCGGATATTCCCACGCTGGCCGAATGCGGTCTTGTCGGCGTGGAACTCTCTGCCTGGGACGGCATCGCACTCCCTAAGGGAGCTTCTCCAGAGTTGGTAGAACGCTATGCCGCGGCACTCTCAAAAGCACTTAACGATCCGGGGGTCTCCGAGTCCCTTGCCAAGAAAGGCGCCGAAATACGTCCCGGCACACCGGCAGACTTCCGTGCGTGGATTGCCAGTGAACGTCCAAAATGGGCAGAACTGGTAAAGGCCGTTCAAGCCGAAACAGCAACTGAAAACTAAGATTGCCGCTGGCGAAGACCTGCAAATAGCTTGCTTTCCCGCAGTCCTAGGCAGCTCCAAAGCAATGCCGTCCCCCCTAAATCCCGCGCAAACCGCTGGATGATGCTAAAGTCTTTGCCGCTATTATCTTGAGCGCCTCCTGAAGGAGCCTCCGGTCATCGGAGCGCTCCTCGCCGGCGTTTTCTCCCCACAGCAGCAAAAACAACATGAAACAGCGCAAACTTTTCGTGACCACGGCGCTTCCGTATGCCAACGGCGCCTTCCATATGGGTCACATCATGGAATACATCCAAGCCGACATTTGGGTTCGTCATGAACGCATGTGCGGCAACATCGTGCACTTTGTCGGCGCCGACGACGTGCACGGCGCCCCCATCATGATTGCTGCCCAAAAGCGCGGACTCACGCCGCAGGCCTTTGTGGCGGAAATCGCCGCCGGCCGCAAGCAGTACCTCGACGGCTTCCATATCAGCCATGACTATTGGGGGTCGACAGATTCGCCTGAAAACCATGAGCTGTCTCAGGAAATCTATCGTCGCCTCAAGAACGCCGGCCTGATCTACACGAAGGATGTCGAGCAGTTCTACGATACCGTGAAAGGCATGTTCCTCGCTGACCGCTTCATCAAAGGTACGTGCCCCCGCTGCGGTGCTCCGGATCAGTATGGCGACAACTGCGAAAAATGCTCCGCCGTTTATTCACCAACGGAAGTGATCAACCCGTATTCAACACTTTCGGGTTCGCGTCCGGAATTGCGTACGTCAACGCACTACTTCTTCAAACTCTCTGACCCAGAGTGCGTGAAGTTTTTGCGTGAGTGGACAACCGGGAACGGCAAGGACGGTCTCCCTCGCGTACAGGAAGAAGTTCTCGCCAAAGACAGCGAATGGCTGGGTACCGACGGACATCTGACTGACTGGGACATTTCGCGCGATGCGCCGTACTTTGGGATTGCTATTCCGGATGCGCCGGGCAAGTACTTCTACGTCTGGCTTGACGCGCCTGTGGGATATCTCGCCGCTCTGAAAGCCTACAGCGAAAAGAAAGGTTTTGATTTCAATGAATTCCTTTCCGACCCTGAAACCGAACAAGTACATTTCATCGGCAAAGACATTATTTACTTCCATACGCTCTTCTGGCCTGCCATGCTGCATTTCTCCGGCAAGCCTTTCCGTACGCCGGACCACATTAATGCACACGGCTTCATGACCGTCGACGGTCAGAAGATGAGTAAGAGCCGCGGCACGGGCATTTCCCCGCTGCAGTATCTTGACCTTGGCATGAACGCTGAATGGCTGCGTTACTATCTCGCCGCCAAGATGAACTCCCGCGTTGAAGATGTCGACTTCACGAAGGTCGACTTCGCTCAGCGTGTTAATTCCGACCTGATCGGCAAGTACATCAACATCGCGAGCCGTGCCGCCGGCTTCATCGTCAAGCGGTTCGAAGGCCGAATCTTAGATGCGGCGATGAAGGATCCGCTCATTGAACGCATTAAGAGCCGCGTGCCCGAAGTTTCCGCTTTCTATGAGGTCCGTGAGTTCGCCCGCGCCACCCGTTTGGTGATGGAGCTTGCCGATGCCGTCAATGAGTATGTCGATGAAAAGAAGCCTTGGGAGCTTGCCAAAGATCCTGCTCAGGCCGAAGCACTCCATTGGGTATCATCCGTCGCGCTTGAATGCTTCCGTCTGCTGACGCTCTGCCTCAAGCCTGTTCTTCCGGCAACTGCTGAACGTGTCGAAGCTTTCCTGTCGATTGCGCCGCTTGCCTGGGCCTCTGCTGCTGAACCCCTTTCGAGCGTTAACCCGATCAAGCCCTATCAGCACCTGATGCAGCGTGTCGACATGGTGCGCCAACTCGATCAGCTCTTGCCCGATCACGTGCCTGAACCCAAGGTCCGCGCGCCTGGCGGAGAGGCGATCGCACCTGAAGTCACCATCGACGACTTCTCAAAGATGGATCTGCGCGTGGCCAAGGTAATCAAGTGCCAGAAGGTTGAAGGCTCCACCAAGCTGCTGCAGTTCACACTGGATGTTGGCGAAGGCAAAACCCGCAATGTTTTCTCTGGCATTCAGAGCGCCTACAAGCCCGAAGACCTTGAAGGCCGTCTGATCATCATGATTGCCAATCTTGCTCCCCGGAAGATGCGCTTTGGCGTTTCCGAAGGCATGATCCTCTCGGCTTCGGATGCCGATGACAAAGGACTTGGACTCTTTGTTCTCTCGCCGGACTCCGGTGCAGTCCCCGGCATGCGGATTCATTGATTCTTCAATGACAGACCTGAACTCGGGTTTTCCCCCGAATAGGTCTTTAGCTTGAGTTATCGCAATATGGCGCGTCCCTTTGGGGCGCGCCATTTTTTTACAATAATGGGCTTCTTTTTTCCCGATGCAACCCTCAGTTTTTCCTAAAAATGAGCTTTAAGCAACAAACTCGCGAGCTTCTGCACCGTATGCCGCTCGCGCGTTTTCATCCGGTGCTTCTCGACAGTCTGGCGGATTACAACCGGCATATGCTCACGCGCGACATCTCTGCCGGCCTCACTGTCGGCATGGTAGCGCTGCCGCTAGCCATGGCCTTCGGCATTGCCTCCGGCGTACCGCCGGAAGCTGGCCTCTACACGGCCATCATCGCAGGCTTTCTGATTTCACTTTTCGGCGGCTGCCGAGTGCAAATCGGCGGTCCTGCAGGCGCTTTCGTCGTCATCATCTACGGCATCATTGCTCAGTACGGGATCTCCAATCTGATGCTTGCGACCATCGGGTCGGGCATCATACTGTTCTTCATGGGGCTCTTTAAGCTCGGCGGGTTCATCAAGTTCATTCCGATTTCAATTGTGATCGGCTTCACGAACGGCATTGCAGTCATGATTGGTCTGCAGCAGGTCAAAGACTTCCTCGGTCTTACGATTGCCAAGATGCCTGCGGACTTTTTTGAGATGATCAAAACGCTCTATGCCCACATCTCAACCTTCAATCCCTGGGCGTTCGCCATCGCCATCACGAGCTTTCTCATCATCTTCTTCTGGCCGAAGGGATACTCGATGGGCGGCCCCCAATGGAAACGCTGGCTGGCGCACCTGCCTGGCACGGTGGTAGTCCTTGTCCTTTCGACCCTCGTCGTAACGATCTTCAATCTGCCCGTAGAAACCATCGGATCAAAGTTCGGCGGCATCCCTCAGGGACTGCCATCCTTCGAGCTGCCTGACTTTGACTGGCAGACCGCCAAGCAGCTATACGGTTCAATGCTCACGCTTGCTGTACTGGGATCCATTGAATCACTGCTCTGCGCCCGCGTTGCAGACACGATGACCGACGACCGACACGACCCCAATCAGGAATTGATGGGGCAGGGTATCGCTAACTTTATTGTGCCGTTCTTCGGCGGCATTCCGGCAACAGGCACAATCGCCCGAACGGTAACGAACATCAAGTCCGGCGCTTTCTCGCCCGTCGCGGGAATGGTGCACGCGGTGACGCTTCTAGTCGTTATCCTCGCCGCCGCTCCGCTCGCCGCCAGCATTCCGCTCTCAGCTCTGGCTGCAATTCTGGTTTTCGTGGCTTGGAATATGGGCAATTGGCGCGAATTCATGCGTCTAAAGCGCATGTCGCTCTCTTACAAGGCCACATTGCTGCTCACATTCTTTCTCACGGTTGTCTTCGATCTTACGGTCGCCGTGGAATTCGGTCTTGTCGTCGCATGCATCTTCTTCCTTTACCGTATGAACAACATTACGGTAGTGGAACCCGCAACGCTGCCTTTCCACATGCCCGACACCGTGGAAGCCTGGCATATCCGCGGGGCACTCTTTTTCGGCTCTATCTCAAAGCTCGAACATGTTACGGACCCACACCGTCTGATCGCAGCCGATTCGGCAAAGATTGTGATCCTCGACTTCACCGATCTCATCAGCATTGACAATTCCGCGATGGATCAAATTGAAGTCTTTGTCCGCGCACTTCACCGCCACAATCATGAGCTCATCATTGCAGGGGCAACGGGCCACTCGCTGCGGCAGCTTAAGCGAACTGGCATCGCTGATGAACTCGGCCCCAATCTGGTGCCTGATATGGAATTCGCCATGGCACGCGCGGATCTTGTGCTTGCCGAAATGGCAAAGAAAGAAGCTGCTCTCTAATCTGCAGGGACCGCTGAAAAAACGTCTTTCACTGCGACAGTTCAGCGGTCTCCACTGTGTGAGACTGATTTAAATCGAGTGGCGCTCGGCGTTTACTTTACTGCCGCTTCCCTTAATAGTTGGGGGAGCGGCAGTTTAGTTTTATCCGGATGCGTTCAATTGATATCGTCTTCAAACAGTGTGCCTTGTTCGCCAGGCATCAGTCGTCTGCGCCAAAAAATGCGGAGCTCCTCTTCCGTGCGATCACCTTCTGCCGTCAGGACACCATCTGCGTCATCAGCCTGTGCATTTGTGAGTGCAGGCACCTCCTCCGTACGCAGGTAAATCTCCCCGTAAGGTTCAGCTTGCTGAACCGACAAGAGAAAGATCTTCGCCAACTCCAAAGTCGCCAGAAACCATACACAAATGCCCTGTACGTCCGGGCGATCCTGCAGCAGATCCGTAAAGCGAACGAACTCCCGGCCGTTAAGCCGCTTGAGAATGGCTGTCATATGTTCACGCACCGAGAGTTCCTCTCGCGTAACCCGATGATGCGCGCTCAAAGCAAGTCTTGCCGTAGCCGCTTCCCAAGCCAGTGCAAGTTCCTCTGGCGTTACTGCAGGGAGCTCCTCTTCGGGCACGATGATGAATCCGCCCGCGGCAGCCATGAAATCTCGTCCCATGCGCGGAAGCTCATCGAGCTCCTTAGCCGCAGCACGCATACGCTCATATTCCAGCAGTCGGCGCATCAATTCCGCTCTAGGATCTTCGGGCTCTTCACCTGTTTCGGCATCCTGGCGCCTCGGCAGCAGCATTCGACTCTTAATCGACATGAGTGTTGCCGACATCACAAGATAGGCGCTCGCGAGTTCTAAGTTAGAACGCCGAATAAGTTCAACATAGGCCATGTACTGCTCTGTAAGCAGCGCCATAGGTATATCCATTACATCGAACTTTTGACTGCGAATCAGCCACAGCAAAAGATCAAGCGGCCCCTCAAATCGTTCAAGGAAAACCTCCAGAGCATCCGGGGGAATATAAAGATCCTTCGGATACTCAAGCATTGGCTCGCCGTATAGGCGTGCAACAGGCTGCGAAGCAGCGCTCGGAGTCGGGCTGCTCGCTGCGGCGGAGGCAAGCTCTGCAGGAGTCATATCCTCAGAAGGCGTATTGGTAGAGGTAGTCAAGGAATGGTGCGCATAAGCGCCTCAAGAAGCGCCAATCTAAAACTCACACATATTAAAAAGCTCTCCGCAGTTATGCACTAGCGAAGAGCTTTTCTATTCGTGCTCAGCACGAAAACGATCAGAAACCGTTTACGTGCAGGCTTTGAATATTACGGACGATACATGAATTCGTCGACAGCCTTTTCAAGATCAGCCGGACGTTCATTCTGAGCAAGACCGTGCTCGTAGGCGTAGGCGGCAACCGCAGCGCCGATCTTCACCGACACCGGACGGATGTCCGAAAGCGCCGGATAGAGCGAACCCTGGGCCAGGTCAGCGTCCGAGACGAGCGTTGCGAGCACCTTGGCCGCTACGAGGAACATCCCGTCGGGCATCCACTTTGAGCGGCTGAACACCGCGCCGAGACCGAGCGCCGGGAATACGTAGCTGTTGTTGCCCTGACGAGGCACAAACGTCTTGCCTTCGTATTCGACCGGATCGAAGGGCGACCCGGAGGCAAAGAGCGCCTTGCCCTTCGTTGCCGTGTAGGCCTGTTCGGCCGTGCATTCGGCCTTGGAAGTCGGATTCGAAAGCGCGAAGATGATCGGACGCTCGTTGAGCTTGGCCATTTCTTCGAGAACTTCCTTCGTGAAGGTCTGCGGCTGACCGGCCACGCCGATGATAGCGGTCGGCTTCAGGGTCTTGACCGCTTCGAGGAAGCTCGCCGTATCCGGCGCATCGACGGCAAACGGCTGCTTATGCGCGGCCAGATCCGTACGAGCCTTCGTGACAAGTCCCTTCGAGTCAAAGAGGTAGCAGTGTGCCAGGGCATCCTCACGCGAGAGACCGTCGTCGATCAGCGCATCGGCAAGCAGATTGGCGATGCCGCAGGCAGCCTCGCCGGCGCCGAAGAAGAGGAACTTCTGATCGGCCATCTTCTCGCCCTTGACGCGCACGGCACTGTACATGCCCGAGACGACCACCGAGGCCGTACCCTGAATGTCGTCATTGAAGCAAAGGATCTTTTCCTGATAGTCCGAAAGCAGCTTGAAGGCGTTGGCATTGCCAAAGTCTTCGAACTGGATGAGGACGTTGGGCCAGCGGCGGCGGGCTTCGGCGATGAATTCGTCAACGAGCTGACGATATTCAGGACCGCGGCAGCGCTTCTGGCGCAGACCAAGGTACAGCGGATCGTTCAGATATTCTTCGCGGTTCGTGCCGACGTCGAGAACGACCGGCAAGGTCTTTTCCGGAGCAATGCCGGCGCAGGCGGTATAGAGCGCGAGCTTGCCGCAGGGAATGCCCATGCCGTTAAGTCCCTGGTCGCCCAGACCCAGAATGCGTTCGCCGTCCGTGACGACGATCACGTCGACCTCTTTGTTCGGGGCGCGTTCAATCACTTCGCGCACGTGGCCGAGGTGTTCGAGCGAAACAAAAAGACCGCGCGGGTAGCGGAAGATATGGCTGAAACGCTGGCAGTATTCGCCGACCGTCGGGGTGTAGACAACCGGCATGTATTCGGCGGTGTAGCGCGTCAGCAGCTGGAAGAACAGATCTTCATTCGTGTTGCGGATGCTGTCGAGGAGGAGTGCTTTGTCGATCGGCTTCTCGAAGCGGTTAAGCATTTCACGCATGCGTTCGACCTGCTGGTCAACAGTCGAAACGGCAGTTGGAAGCAGACCGCTCAGGCCGTATTTGGCGCGCTCTTCCTTTGTGAATGCTTCGCCCTTATTGACGAAGGGGCAGTGGAAGATGGCCGAGGCCGGAAGCTTGTCGCACTGAGTCATGGAATTACCTCCTTGATGGGTGGTCGAACCGCGGATTCCTTATCCCGCGATCCATAGGGAGCTGCGCTTGCAGCATCCTGATGGTTTATTTTTCCGTCGTGTTGGTCAGCAACGTCAGAAAAATATTGTCGGAAAGCTTCGCTCCAAGAGTTGTTTTTCCGCTCTTGAAGCAACCTTCGCGGTATGCCTAGGTGCGTTTTCCTGTTCCTTTTTGCGGGTAATGCAGGGAAATGCCGCCCTAGAACTTGGGAATCATTCTAGGCTCGTTTTTTCGGAAGGGATAACCCGAAAAAGCAAAGCCGTTCGTAAACTATTTCTTCTGATCAAACTCCCGAATGCGCTGAGCAGCCTCTTTGGCGACGTCAGTTTTCGGGTAGGTCTTGATGATTTTTTGCAGGGTTGCCTTAGCAGCATTAATGCTGCCGCTGGCGGCTTGTGAACTTGCCACAAGCATCATTGCATCAGCAGCTCGAGCACCTTTTGAGAACTCTCGAAGCAGTTGATTTTGAGATGAAATTGCCGTTTTATAGTGCTCATTGGCAAACGCACTGGTACCCCACCAGAAAAGTGCATCCATCCGGTAGGGCGACTTCTTGAAGTTGTCATTGAAGTCCTTGAACGCCTTCTCCGCATCGCCGTACTTGCCGGTCTGCAAAAGCGCCACTGCCGTATCGTATGCCTTTTTCTCTTCTGCAGATACCTCAATGGACTGACCGTCAATCACCACAACCTGAGGTTCGAATACGGCAAGGCGCTTGTCGAGCGTTTCGTACTGAGTCCGGGCATTGCGTTTTTCCTGATTCTGCGCATTAACCAATTCTTCAATGCGGCCCGTTAAACGCCGATTCAGCTCTTTAAGATTATTAATTTCCGTCGAAAGCTGAATTTGCGCATTGCGGTTGGCTTCCAGATCAGCCTGAAGCGTCTTGATGGACTCTCTAAGCTCAAGAATCGCGCGGCGCGCATCATCGTCGGCAAAAGCCTGAACACTGCAGGCCGCCGATAAGGCAGCAAGTCCGATCGCAGTGCGTGCAATGCATTGGGTGAATGAGGACATGGACAACTCACTAAATTCAGAAAGGATCGGTCGATAATCGACCGACCGTTTCCGCCCTGCTGGGGCGCTATGGCCCCAGCATTGGACGAGCTCTTACTTAGCAGCAGGCTGAGCCTTCAGCACGCTTTCCGGATACACGATATCGGCACGGCGATTTTGTGCCCAGGCTTCTTCGCTGTGACCCAGTGCAATGGGCTTTTCCTTGCCAAAGGAAACAGCCTCGATGCGGCTGCTGGGAATACCTAGCAGCTGCAGACGCTGCAGCACGGCTTCAGAGCGCTTCTGCCCCAGCGCAAGATTGTATTCACGGCCGCCGCGTTCATCGGTGTTGCCTTGAATGACAATCTTCACTTCCGGATTAGCAGCAAGCCACTTGGCGTGGGCTTCAACCACAGCGGCATACTCCGGCGAAACTTCGTAAGAGTCAAACGCGAAATAAACCGAGCGATGGTAAAGCGGATTGGCCGGATCCAAGAAGGGATTGACGGCAGTGGTTTGAGCGCCGGTCTGCTCGCCTGCGAGCGTCCCGGCCTTGTTGCCTTCATCAAGTGAAACCGATGAGCAGCCTGAAAGTACAGCGGTGACCGCAGCCGCAGCTGCGAGAACCTTCCAAGAAATAGACATTGTGAGCTCCTTTTAAAAAAGAACGAAAATCGGGTTTGTATCGAACTCAGGGGAGAATCGGTCCCCAGGCGGGTTCGCGAATATCGCCTTCCCCGTAAAGACGCGTTGTCAAGCGGGCATCAGCCGAACAGGTGCCCAACACTCCGCGACCGCTCACCTCAGTGGCATATACCAAGAAGCGGCCGTTGGGAGCAAAGGACGGTGATTCATCACGATTGGTATTCGTAACCAGCATGTCCTGCCCCGTCGACAGATCCATTACCGCGAGGCGGTATTCGGCGTCAATGCGGGAGATATACGCCATACGCATCCCGTCAGGCGAAATATCCGGACTGATCGCGTAGCTGCTGCCAAAAGTCACTCGTTCAGCAGCCCCTCCAGCCACCGGCTGGCGGTAAATCTGCGGCGTACCACCGCGGTCGCTCGTAAAGTAGATCCAACGGCCGTCTTTTGAGTAAACGGGCTCTGTGTCGATGCCGTAGCTCTGCGTAAAGCGCTTGAGACCCGAACCGTCCGCATTGATGCGGTAGATCTGCGTCAACCCGTCACGGGACAATGCAACGGCAAGTTCACGACCGTCAGGGGACCAAGCCGGCGCCGAATTATTGCCTCGGAAATTCGCCACCTTACGACGGCGGCCGGTTGACAATTCGTGCACATAAACGATGGGCTTGCGCTCCTCAAAGCTCACATAAGCGAGCTGTCGGCCGTCGGGAGACCAGGTCGGCGAAATGATCGGCTCGGGAGACTGCAGAGCGGTACGCGGCACGCCGCCGTCGCTGTCAGCAATAATGAGTTCATAACGGCGCTTGGCCAGCTGCGCTACGTAGGCAATCTGTGACGCAAACATTGCACCTTCACCCGTAAGACGGGTATAGATGCGGTCAGCGCAGCGATGCGCCGCCATGCGAAGCAAATCTTTCCCAGCTGATACGCCGATGGAGTCGAGTTGTTCTCCGCTCACAGCATCATAAAAAAGACAGCGGACATCCCAGCGTCCATCACTGAGCGCCTGCACGGCGCCGACGACATAGACCGCTGCGCCCGCTTTACCAGCAGCCGCAAGACCTTCGGGTTTTTCAAGGTTTTCTGCACTCGCCTCTTGAGTCACCGAGATCCGGCGAAAAGCACCGGACCGCTCAAGATCTGCTGCGATGACCTCAGCAGGATCCGTCGGAGCGGCAGACGCCCCCTGAAACGGCTGAATGGCAATAGGTATTTGATTGGCCCCTACACCGGTGATTTCAATGCGCAGATCCGCGAAGGCCGGACAGGCGGACAGCGCACCGGCGGCTATGCCGGCTCCAAGGAGTGTGCGGCGCGAAAGGCTGTGCTGCGAGAACGCTTTCACAAGAATCTCCCTTAATACGAATACCGGCGCCGCGGCAGGATTGGATCCGTCCCCGGCGCCGGCTTTAACTGCAGACTATACGCGATGCCTTCGTTGGGCGGACCTAATCCGCCTCAACTCGATTGCGTACAAACGTTAGTGGCGGAAGTGACGTTCGCCCGTGAAGACCATCGCGATGCCGCGCTCGTCGGCAGCAGCGATGACTTCCGGATCACGGATCGAACCGCCCGGCTGAATGACTGCCACTGCGCCCTGATCTGCGACGACGTCAAGACCGTCGCGGAAAGGGAAGAATGCGTCAGATGCTGCCACGCTCTCGGCGAGCGACAAACCGCCTTCTTCAGCCTTGATCGCTGCAATGCGGGCACTGTCAACTCGGCTCATCTGGCCTGCGCCCACGCCAAGCGTCATGCCGTCCTTGGCATAAACGATTGTGTTGGACTTCACAAAGCGAGCAACATTCCACGCAAAGAGCATGTCGCTGATCTGCTTGGGCGTCGGAACCTTCTTCGTCACGACACGCAGGTCAGCCTCAGTAGCAAGCTGAATATCAGGCGTTTGCACCAAAAGACCGCCGCCCACGCGCTTGAATTCAAAATCATTGTGAGCCGAACCCAACGCAATCTTGAGAAGGCGCAGGTTCTTTTTCTGCCCGAAGAGCTCAAGAGCGCCTTCATCAAATTCAGGCGCAATAATCACCTCGGCAAACTGATGCGAAATACGTTCAGCACAAGAGCGGGTAACCGGACCGTTGAAGGCAATGATGCCGCCGAACGCCGACTTGCTGTCCGTGAGAAAAGCCTTTGCGTAGGCCTCTTCGTGCGTCGCCGCTACGGCAACGCCGCAAGGATTTGCATGCTTGATGATGACGCAAGCGGGCACATCAAAAGAACGCACACACTCCCACGCAGCATCGCTGTCGGCGATGTTGTTGTAGGAGAGTTCTTTGCCTTGAAGCTGTTCGTAGCCGGCGAGAAGGCCGGGAGCGACCGACACTTCGCGATAGAAAGCCCCCTGCTGATGAGGATTCTCACCGTAGCGCAGATCCTGAACTTTCTCCCACTGGCGATTAAAGACGGCCGGAAACTGTTGGGGCTTATCTTCTGCGTCAAGGCTCGTCAGATAATTCGTGATCATGCCATCGTAGCGGGCAGTATGCGCGAAGACTTTCTTTGCCAGCGCAAAGCGTGTGGCTGCCTGAACTTCGCCGTAAGCGTCAAGTTCAGCGAGAACAGTTTCGTAGTCAGCCGGATCAACCACTACGGCGACAGATTCGTAATTCTTCGCCGCCGCGCGAATCATCGTCGGGCCGCCAATATCGATATTTTCGATTGCAAGGTCAAGCGTGCAGTCCGGACGAGCAATGGTTTGTTCAAACGGATAAAGATTCACGCAGACGATATCGATCGGATCAATGCCGTGCTCCTTGAGCGCGGCCATATGTTCGGGGATCGGACGACGGGCCAGAATGCCGGCGTGGATCTTAGGATTAAGCGTCTTTACACGGCCATCGAGCATTTCGGGGAAGCCCGTGTAGTCAGCGACTTCTTCAACCTCCACGCCTTCTTTGGCAAGGAGCTTAGCCGTGCCGCCGGTGGAAAGAATGTGATAGCCCTTGGAAACCAAGCCGCGGGCGAAGTCAACGATGCCGACCTTGTCGGAGACGCTCAGAAGTGCTTGCTTGCGCATAGTTCACTTTTCCTTCTGTTTGGAACGGCCTCGCGCCTGCAGCATTCCGTGTTCGAGAAGCTTTTTGCGCAGAGTGTTCCGGTTAATGCCAAGTAACTGGGCGGCCGCGCACTGGTTGCGGTGGCACATCGACATGGCGTATTCGATGAGCGGACGTTCCACAGCGTGCACGACCAAATCGTAAAGTGGGTGCGGGGTTCTGCCCTCGAGCTGGGCAAAGTACTCGTCAAGCTGTCGGATGACGACTGCTTCGAGGTCTTCATTGATAGTCCGCACCGTGGCGTTCTGTTTTTCAAACAGTTCCGCGAAGCGCTCGTCGACCGCATCTTCGGGCAGCCTAAGGTCCGAATCGTCGAGTAGCGCAAAATCGTCGGATGACATGGTTGGGAATGTTTTTTCTTTTAGGGAGGAGCAGACAATAAACAGTATGCATCTCAATGAGCCGGCGCAGTCTCTGAAAAGAACTGCTCGACGAGCGCTTTCTGTACCTGCGGATCCGTTTCCCGAAGAAGCTTGGGACGAAGTTCAAGCGGATCCGAAAAAGGCTTCAGATAAGCACAAAGATGCTTACGGAATGTGACAATTCCGTGACGGGCACCATAGTAGTCGAAATGTTTGGCTCTGTGATGAAGAAGATGCCGAAGAACTGCTCCATTTTCTAACGGCTTCCATGCACGTCCCTCAAGGGCAGCGCGAACCTCTGCGAAAAGCCAGGGGCGTCCAACAGCCCCTCGGCCAATCATAAGCCCGTCGGCTCCGCAGGCCCTCAAGACGGCCTGCGCCTTGACGCCCGAAACGATGTCGCCATTGGCGACAACCGGAATGCCGCGCTCAGCCTTTATGCGGGCAATCGTGTCGTATTCTGCATCTCCTCGAAATCCGTCGGCGCGGGTACGCCCGTGGATAACGAGCATGGCAATGCCGCATTCCTCTGCAATACGAGCGATCTCCGGCGCATTTTTGTGTTCCCGATCCCATCCTGTGCGGATTTTGAGCGTAACGGGTATTTCAACTGCAGCACGAACCGCCTCGAGAATCTCTGCAGTCAAACATTCATTTTTCATGAGTGCGCTGCCGCAATCCGTATTTAAAACCTTTTTGGCCGGACACCCCATATTGATGTCGACTACATCAGCGCCGTCATCTTCCGCAGCCTTTGCCGCCTCAGCCATAACAACAGGATCTGCGCCAAGAAGCTGCACGACGTGCAGCCCCGGCTCATCCCGCTCCACCCAGCGTGTCAAGCTTTTGGCTCGGCAACGAAGGTCCTCGCGGCTCGCTGTCATTTCGGCGACGGCGTAATCGGCTCCCCATTCGCGAACAATTTCCCGAAAAGGCTTGTCGGAATATCCAGCCATCGGGGCGAGCATCAGCGGAAACTTAAATTCGTGCGGTCCTATTTTCACGCCGCCCCCGCTGCTGCAAACAAATCTTCGGCACGTGCAAGCTCTTCGAGCGTTCCGACATTGGCCCAACGCCCGACCAGCTTTTCTCCCGACACTCGTCCTGCATCCAGTGCTTCAAACATCCATGGGAATAACGGAGCACGGTCTGCGTGAAGTCCGGCAAAAAGCTGCGGATGAAAAGCGGCAAGACTGGCATAAGTGAGAATCTCTCCGCCGACGGCATCACGACGGGCAATACGACCGTTGACCAGCCGAAAGTCGCCTTGGGGGTGAAAAGTTGGATTAGCCACCATGACGAGATGCGCCCAATCTCCTGACGCGGAAAGTGATTGTGCCTGCTCAGCTAAGGCCGCATAGTCGTAATCTGTAGCGATATCACCCGCGGCCACGATAAATGCACCGTCCTCACTTCCCGCCATGAGCAGCGGCAATGCGCGGACAATACCGCCCCTTGTCTCCAAAGCTTCAGCGGCCGTATGTCCTTCGACAGACCAGGCAAGATGGACGCCCCAACGGCTTCCGTCGCCCAGCTCTGCCTGCAGAATTCGTGCTCCGTATGCAACATTCACCACGATCTCGGTAATCCCGGCACGCTTGAGCGCCAGAATCTGCCGCACAGCCAACGGCACGCCGCCAATGGTTGTGAGCGGTTTGGGATAGAGCTGAGTAAGCGGCCGCAGCCGTCGACCTTCACCAGCGCAGAGAAGCATCGCGCGCATTTCTTCGCCCAATCAGAAGGTATAGCCCGCGCGCTCGCGCACACCGTCGAGTTCGTCAATGAGATGGCGCAGCGGCGAAAGCTCAACATACCGGCCTGCCGTCTGACGCACATACTTAATAAAACGCGGGGTATCTGCCAAGTACTTGGGCTTTCCGTCTCGATAGTTGATACGCGCAAAGATGCCAAGCACCTTAAGATGCCGCTGGACACCCATGAATTCCACGCTTCGATAGAAAGCCCCGAAATCGTCCGGCACAGGGATTCCAGCCTTGCGGGCCTTTTCCCAATAGCGGATGGTTACATCAAGGACGAAGGCTTCATCCCAACTGATGAAAGCGTCGCGCATCAAGCTAGCGATGTCATAGGTCACGGGGCCCATCAGAGCATCCTGGAAATCAATGACCCCTGGGAGCGGATCGCTCACCATGAGATTCCGCGGCATAAAATCGCGGTGCACGAACACTTTGGCATCGGCGAGGTTGCTTTTCAAAATTGCGTCCACCGACATCTGCCACCACTTCTCGTGTTTGGCATCCCATTCGACTCCGCAGTGGCGCTTCACATACCACTCAGGGAAGAGGTTCAGCTCTCGCAAAAGCACCTCGCGGTCATAGAGAGGAAGCTGTCCCGGACGCGATGCCTTCTGCCACTTCACCAAAGCCGACGTAGCGGCGTCAAAGAGCTTGGCTGCATTTTCCTCATTCAGAACATCGAGGAAAGTTTCCTTTCCTAAGTCAGAAATAAGCGCAAAGCCCTGCATCTCATCGGCAGCATAAACACGAGGAACATTTAGCCCCGCCGCAGCCATGAGCTTGTTCACCTGTACGTATGCCGGGAGATTCTCATGCGCGGGCGGTGCATCCATTACGATCAGCGTGCCGCCCGAACTCGTCCCGACACGGAAATAACGGCGAAACCCCGCATCAGAACTCGCTGGAACAAGCGTGTCAAGCAGGATCCCGTGCGCAGGCGCCAGAGCAGAAAGCCAGGCCTCAAGTGTGATGTCGCGTTCAGTTTTCATCTCGTCTTCCAATGGATGCCTCAGCTGCCGACCCTGCAGAGTCCCCAAGCGCGCCGAATTGAACTGTTAGAATCTTTTATCTATGCGTGGCCCTTCTGCCAACCGCGGATTCACACTTCGGACGCCTCGAAAACGAGAATGTCCTTACTGCATGTGCTTCTTGGTTTGCAGTCCAATTAGGAACTTAATAACGGGCCATCGCGATGGAACTCATTATTTTATAGGCCCGAAGCTTCTCATGCCTCTGCCTCCCGTCCGGGCAGTCTCGCTCTGCGTGGCTGCCGCCCTTGCGTTTATTGCCGCTCAGGCTCGTGCGGATGCCGCGTCGTCGGCCGTACGCGTGAATCTTGAATCCGTCGATTCGCTCGACATAAAGCGAGCTCAGGCCGATGACGCCGCAAGCTTTGCCTCTGCCGAACGTATGGAAGGCTCCCTCGCTGACGAACTCGAACTCATAGGCAATGCCGAAGTGCGTCGAGGCGGCGCTGTGTTCACGGCTGACCGCATCACCTATCGACATGACACTGATGAAGTAACCGGCAAGGGAAATGCCCGCATCAGCCGTGCTGGAGCAAGCTTTTCGGGACCGAGCATGCGTTTTCGCATCACTTCACGAGAAGGCTCCATGGATGAGGCGGAGTGGGAGTACGCTCCGCGAAATGTACGTGGATGCGCGAAAAACATTCGCTTCTTGTCCGGCAACCGTACAACCTTCGAAGATGTTTCCTTTACAACCTGTAAGCGCGACGATGATTCGTGGTTCATTTCGATGAACGACCTTGAGATCGACGAATACGATCTCACTGCTTCAGGCACCGGAGCCGTACTGCACTTCCAGAACGTTCCCATCTTCGCGTCGCCCTGGTTTGCATTTCCCATCAGCAACCAGCGTCGTTCGGGCTTCCTCACGCCTACTTACGGCATGAGCTCGACTCGCGGCGTCGATATCTCTATCCCTTATTACTTCAATATCGCGCCCAACTACGACTACACGCTTACGCCTCGCGTCATGACCAAGCGCGGCGTCATGCTGGGCAATGAAGCACGATTTAAGTACGACGCATTTAACGCACAAGTCAACCTTGACTATTTGCCGAGCGACCGCACTACCAAAGAAAACCGTTGGAGTACGCGCATTCAGGCCGACTATCAACGTGACAAGCTGGGTGCCAACATCGACTACAACCGTGTATCCGATGACGACTTTATTACGGACTTCTCCGGCAACATCCGCGAGTCGTCCGAATCAGTGCTGCCGCAGGATTACAGTCTGACCTGGACCGATACCTATTGGAATTCGCTGCTGCGCGTTACTAAGAATCAAACGCTGAAGATTGACGGCGGCACAACGGTTGTTCCTTACGAACGTGTGCCGCAAATGGTTCTGAATGCCTATAACAGCGACTTCCACGGCTTCGAGTTCACGACGACCGTTGACGCCACTCGTTTCACGCATCCCACACGTCTTGACGGCACACGTGTAGTGCTTGAGCAGAGTGCAAGCTATCCGCTGCGAGGCGCGGGGTGGTTCATTGTGCCGAAGGCCCAGATTCAAGGGGCCTGGTATCAGCTCAACAATCTCAGCCGCGACCACCAATACACCGACAAGTCGCCGAGCTTCGTGGTGCCGACCTTCACGCTCGACTCCGGATTGGTATTTGAGCGCGACTCCCATTTCTTTGGCCGCGAGGCATATCAGACACTTGAACCGCGTATCTATTACGCCTACACCCCCTACCGCGATCAGAGCGATATTCCTATCTTTGACACGACTGTATCGGATCTTTCCTTTGCTTCGCTCTTCACGCCGAATCTCTACGCAGGCTATGACCGCGTATCGGAAGCCAATCAGCTCACTACCGTCATTTCTTCGCGCTGGATCGACAAAACTTCAGGATTGGAGCTCTTTCGCGCCAGTGTGGGGCAGCGCCAATACTTCTCTGACCAAAACGTTCGCTTTCTCAACACGACGGAAGAAGCAAACTACTTCGGCAACAAGGACACTCCGCAAAGCAACGTGAGAAGCGACTTGCTCGCGAGCGTCGGTGCTCGCCTTACACAGTCCCTCACGGCATCAGCCTCTGCGCAGTATTCATCCTCACTCAACCGCATGATGAACGTGAAGACCGGTCTCGTCTGGCAGCCTAAGCGCCGCTCGACCATCGGTGTCTTTTATCGCTACAACTACTCTGCCGGCTCCGTAACGGACAGCACCTACGACGATAACATCAAGCAAGTTGACTTCTCTGTACAGTGGCCGATCACAGAGCGTCTGTATGGTCTTTTGCGCTACAACTACTCGCTTTACCAGAAAAAGCCGATTGAACTGATTGGCGGATTTGAATACCTGCACGACTGCTGGACACTGCGCTTTGCCGCCCAGCGTTACACCACGGCCTCGAATGAACAAGAGTCCAACTTCTTCTTACAACTCGAGCTCAATGGGCTCGGTAGCATTGGCATCAATCCCATTTCTGAACTGCGCCGCAACATCCGCGGCTACCAGACAACCGGTCCGCTTCCTACGACGGCAGATCCGTATGACTACTATGAATAAAGCATTCCTTTACGCCTTCACGCTCACAGCGCTTGCGTTGTCGGGCGCTTCCGTCCAGGCTGCAAGCATCATGGACAGCGTTCCTGCCACGCCGTCTGCCGGAGAACAAGCCCCTGCGGCATCCGGTGAACTCGACCGCATCGTTGCCGTCGTCAACAATGACATCATCACGGAGCATGAGCTTGAGCAGCGCGTTCACACGGTGGCGATTAACCTGCGCCGCCAGAACATTCAGCTTCCAGCAATGGAGCTTCTGCGCGCTCAGGTACTCGAACGTCTCATCTCTGAACGTGCCATTTTGCAGCGCGCCCGACAAACAGGCATCCGCGTCGACGACCAGATGGTAAACGCCTCTGTAGAACAAATTGCTCGACAGAACAATCTATCCATCGAGGAACTTCGTCAACGTTTGGCTGCTGACGGTGTCAACTTTGCCTCCTTCCGTAATGAAATTCGGGATGAAATCACCACACAGCGCCTGCGTGAACGTGAAGTAAACGAAAAAATTGACATCTCGGAAAGCGAAATCGACGCTTATCTTGCCGAGCAAGCCGGCATCAAGGGCGACGACAAGATGGAATATCACGTTGAGCATATTCTGCTGCCGGTAGAAACCCCTGCCGAAAATGACAGCGTGAAGACCGCCGCGGAAAGTCTCGCTAAACGTGCACGCGACGGAGAAAACTTCTCATCGCTCGCAGCGAGCTTTTCGCGAGCCGACGATGCGATGAAGGGCGGCGATCTCGGCTGGCGTTCTTTGAACGATCTGCCGGCTACTTTTGCAGAGGCGCTGCGCGCAAATTCCACCCCGGGTTCCGTCTACGTTGTCTCTTCGCAGCGTGCCTGGCACGTTTTCAAGCTCGAAGACAAACGCGACGGTGTTCAAGCGAAGTTAGGCGGCGGCCCTGTCGAACAGACCCATGCCCGCCACATTCTCATGTTCGTCAGCGATATCACGCCTGAAGGGGATGTGATCCGTCGTCTCAATGACATTAAGAATCGCGTGCAGTCGGGTGAAGCCGACTTCGCTACGATGGCTCGCCTGCACTCCGTAGACTCCACTGCTACGCGCGGCGGCGATCTCGGCTGGCTACAGCCCGGTGACACGGTGCCTGAGTTTGAAGGCGTAATGAATAAACTCAAGCCCGGTCAGATTTCCGATCCTATCCGCACGCCTTACGGCTACCATCTGATTCAAGTCGTTGAGCGCCGCACAGAAAAGGACGGCAATCCCGAACGCATGCGCGTGGCGGCTCGCCAAGCTATTCGTCAAAAAAAGCTTGCCGAAGCCTCCTATGAATGGGAACGCGAACTGCGCGATCAGGCCTTTGTTGAAATCCGCGATCCACAGCTCAAAGACATGCTGCGCCGCTGATCGACCGCCCGTCTGCTCGAAACACCATTGAAAACGGCGCTTTGCATCGACTGCTGAGCGCCGTTTCAAATTTGGGAGAATCTACAATGACGAAGCTCGTCATCACCACTGGGGAACCCGCCGGCATTGGTCCAGAAGTGTCCGTAAAGGCCGCTTGGAAATCGACGGCCCCCATCATTCTTGTGGGTGACCGTGAAATGCTCCTCAGGCAAGCTGTGCAGCTTGGACTGTCCGCCGAGCCGCCTGCGAACATTTCGTTTGAACATGTTCCTCTCGGGACAACGGTGCATGCGGGGGTTCTCGACGTGCGCAACAGCCCCTATGTACTTGAAACGCTGCGTCGTGCACATCAGATCTGCGTTTCAAGCACTGATGCGGCCGTTGTTACCGCCCCAGTGCAAAAAAGCATCCTCTCGGAAGCCGGTGAAGCATTTACCGGCCACACTGAATTTTTTGAGCATCTTGCCGGCGTCAAACGTGTCGTGATGATGCTCACCTCTTCGCCTCGTCAGAATGCGCTCAAGGTGGCACTTGCTACCACCCATCTGCCGCTCAGAGACGTGGCTGATGCAATTACACCGAAAGTACTCGATGAGGTGCTCGCCATTCTCAAACGTGCGCTTATTCGAGACTTCGGTATTGCGCACCCTGTCATTGCAGTCGCCGGGCTCAATCCGCACGCAGGTGAATCCGGCCACATGGGGCGAGAAGAAATTGAAGTGATCACCCCCGCGCTCGAACGAGCAAAGGCACCGGGATTTGACATTGTTGGCCCGCTTCCTGCCGATACCATCTTCGTTCCCGGCAAAATGGAACGTTGGGACGCAGTTCTCTGCATGTACCATGATCAGGGACTTCCCGTTTTAAAGCATGTGGGCTTTGCCGAAGGCGTCAATGTCACGCTTGGTCTGCCTTACGTGCGCACCTCGGTAGACCACGGTACGGCGCTCGATATCGCCGGCCGCGGCATCGCCGACGCCCGCAGTATGACTGCGGCCCTTGAACTCGCTCAAACGCTTGCAGGCAATCGTGACGCAGCAATGGCTTGAAGGGCACCATGCCCGTAAACGATTCGGACAAAATTTTCTTCATGACCGGCATTGGATCGAACGGATCGCCCGCTCGATTGATCCCAAACCCGGCGATGAGCTGATTGAAATCGGCCCTGGACAGGCAGCACTCACTCGAGAAGTGGTAAGTCTTGCCGGTCATGAAACAGCGGTCGAGATCGACCGCGATCTTGCGGCGTTTCTGCGCACACAGTTCACACCCGAAGAACTCACACTCATTGAGGCCGATGCGCTTACCCTCGACTGGAAAACGGTTCTGCCCGGCAAGCGTCTGCGTGTGCTGGGGAACCTGCCTTACAACATATCGTCTCCGCTTCTTTTTGCCCTTTTACCCGCCGCGGGGCGCATCATAGACCAGCACTTTATGCTGCAAAAGGAAGTCGTCGACCGTATGACTGCAGTGCCTGGCAGTAAGACCTACGGTCGTCTTTCTGTCATGCTCCAGTATCGCTACGTCATGCATAAGCTTTTTGACGTTCCGCCCGGCGCTTTCGTACCCGCTCCGAAAGTCACCAGCTCAATAGTACGCATGGTGCCCAAACCCGTAGAAAATCTCCCTGCAGTTGACATGTCGGTCTTCAGCGAGATCGTAGCCGCAGCATTCCAGCAGCGCCGCAAGATGCTGCGCGGATCGCTTTCGGCTTTCCTTGATGAGTCGAGCATTATCTCTGCGGGAGTAGAACCCACGGCCCGTGCTGAAACACTATCAGTGGATGACTTCGTTCGGCTGGCTCGTGAAGCAGCTGTCCGCCGCTGAACTCTTAAAAACGGTTTGCCTGACTACATCGGGCAAACCGTTCGCATGGATGCTAGAGATCGTCCAACTTATTCGCAGCCTTCAGCGTGCGCATGCTTTCATGGATCTGCACGGCACCAGGATAAATCCGCTCCACCTCCGCCCAAAAGCGCGGAGAATGATTAAATTCCTTCAAGTGCGCCAGTTCATGGGCAATCACATATTCGATCTCTGTATCTGACCGAGCGATAAGGCGCCAGGACAAACGTATCGTATCTCGTGATGTGCAGCTGCCCCACCTTGTTTTGGCGCTCGACAACCGCCAAACGACAGGCAGCTTTGGCGCAGTTTCAATGACGCGCATCCAGCAGTCGTTGATAACCCGCCAGGCATATTTCTTCAGGGCCAAGGCCAGCGCCATCTTCACGGCGTCCTCATCAGCCCCTTTAGGCACCTTGAGCCAAACCTCCGTACGATCTCCCACCTTCATGATGACAGAGCGCTCCTGACCAAGGACAAGCACGGCCTGTCCGCCGCGGTAAGGAATAACACCGCCATCGCAATAACGACTGGCCGGAACGCCTTCAGCCGGCAAGTGTGCGAGCACCCAATCTGCATGCTCCTTCAGCACGGCCTCAACTCGCCGTTTCGTTGTACCCGGCGGACAACGAACTTCAACGCGTCCCGTCCAATAAATACTGATGGACTTTCGTCGGGGATTAGCCACCGTGACATAGGGGACCTGACGCCCGTTCAAGCTAACCGATGATGCATGAGGCAGCTGACGCTGCAGCGAAGCGCTCATTTCCTGAGGGATCTCCTAGTGCCCCGCATGCTGCGGCATGGCGTTCACGCGCCCTTCAATCCAAGCTTCCACTTCTGCAGTGACCGTATGCGGATCGCGCCCTTTGGTTTCAATCAGTGGTCCAATCTCAACATCAATGACGCCCGGACATTTACCAACACTGTTTTTCGGCCAGCAAATCGCTGCATTATGCGCAATGGGCAAAATCGGCAGACCGGCCGAACAAGCAAAACGTGCGCCTCCCGTTTTCCAGCGAACATGTTCCCCCATCGGCACACGTGTGCCTTCAGGAAACAGTGTCACCCACCAACCGCGCTTTTCGAATTCGGGACCACGACGCATGAATTGTTCAAAAGCCTGTCGTCCTTTGCTGCGGTCAATAGCCATCATGTTCATGCTTGCAAGCGCCCAACCCAAACAAGGAATCCAATGAAGCGACTTCTTATAGATAAAGCACGGCGGATGCTTTAGAAAAGCACCCAGCCAAAACGGATCCCATGCCGACTGATGCTTTACGAGCACTACACAGGGAATGTCAGGCATGTTCTCCATCCCCTTAGCTCGCCATCGAACTCCGCAAATAACATCGAGCAACTTCAGAACGCATTTCGCCCAAGGCCGGCAAACTGCCTCGTAGCGACGCTCATAGCTCATGAACGGCCAGGAGCATAAAAGCAGCACTGTCAGGACGATGATCGAAATCGCCAGGAAAAAGTAAAAGATCCAACCTCGAAGATTGTTGGCGAAGGTCACTTTGGCAATCCTTTTTCAAAAGTATCCAGTCGAACTTTTCTAGATCCAGAAGCGGCGCGGGCCCGCATCGCCGATCCGATGACCTCTCTTTGGGAAAGTCTGAGGATGCGGCAGGCGGGCCCTGCTGTCGATGTCAAAAAAGCAGATCGAGCGGCGTTACTTAGCCAGGCGAGAAATTTCCGCCACAGCGTTCATAACGCCATAAAGACGCTTAAGCAATGCCAGACGATTAGCGCGGAGCGCGGGATCCTCTGCATTCACCATTACTGTTTCAAAGAAAGCGTCGACCGGCGAACGCAGCGCAGCGATCGTAACGAGCATATCTTCAAAGCGGCCTTCAGCGTAGAGTGCTTCAGCGGCAGGTTCAACGGCGCGGAGTTCTTCGAAAAGATTCTTTTCAGCGGCCTCCTGAAGCAGCGCCGGATCAATCTTTTCACTTACCTCACCCTCAACTTTCTTGAGGATATTACCGATGCGCTTGTTGGCAGCCGTAAGCGCCTCTGCTTCCGGCAGATCCATAAAGGCACGCACGGCGCCGATGCGCTTCGGAATGTCGGCGAGCTTGTCAAGCCGCTTTGCAAGAACAGCATCAGCTTCCTGTGCCGTGGCGCCGCGCTCACGAAGCATGACGCGCAAACGATCGGCGAAGAACGTGAGCAGTTCCTGTCGATTATCGACGACGCCGGCAACATCCTTTTCGGCTTCCCAAGCAGCATCAATGAGAGCTGGCAGGCTCACATCAAGCTCCTTCTCAATGAGCATGCGCAACACGCCCAGAGCGTGGCGGCGCAATGCAAACGGATCCTTTTCGCCCGTCGGGAGCTGACCGATGCCAAAGAGACCAATCAACGTCTCGAGCTTATCGGCAAGTGCCACGGCAAGGCTCACAGATGTCGACGGAAGCGCATCCCCCGCATAACGCGGCTGATAGTGCTCACGGATTGCAAGCGCAACATCCTTGGGCTCTTTGTCGTTTTCGGCATAGTACTCGCCCATAATGCCTTGCAGTTCAGGGAACTCACCCACCATCAAAGTCCGGAGGTCGGCCTTGGCAAGCATGGCAGCACGATCCGCTTCGGTCTTGTTGGCGCCGAGCAGGGCTGCCGCGGCCGCCGCAATGCGGCGAACACGAAGCATGCGCTCATACTGGCTGCCGAGCTTATTGTGGTAAACGACATGACGCAGACCCTCAACACGGCTTTCCAACGTGTGCATGCGGTCCTGATCATAGAAGAACTTCGCGTCCGCAAGACGAGCACGAACCACACGAGCATTGCCTTCGGAAATGGCCTTGCCGCCGTCTTTGGCAATGAGCTGAGAAACGAGCAGGAAGCGGTTCATCAGCTTGCCGCTGCGATCCTCAAGTGCAAAGTACTTCTGGTTGAGCTGCATCGTAAGAATGAGACATTCTTGCGGAACCGCGAGAAATTCGCTTTCAAACTGGCTCTCATAAATCACCGGCCATTCCGTAAGCGCGGTAACTTCTTCCAGAAGGTCTTCAGGCATGATCGCTTCGGCATCAAGCGCAGCTGCGCGGCGCTTGAGCTCAGCTTCGATCACTGCACGGCGTTCATCGTAGCAAGGCATGACAAACGCAGCCTTCATCTGCTCAACATAGCTGTCGGCATTTTCAATGGCAATCGGCTCGCTCGTATGGAAGCGATGGCCGCGCGTCAGACGACCAGACTTCAGGCCGAAGAGTTCGACCGGTACAATTTCTGTACCCAAAAGCGCCGTCAGATGACGCACCGGACGCACGAAGGAAACTGTCGTTACACCGTCCGCGAGCTGATAGGTCATCACCTTGGGAATCGGCAGATGCTTCACAGCATATTCGAGCGCATGCTGAAGTCCTGAGGCCAGCTCAACACCCTGACGCACGCCTTCGTAATAAAGCTGTTCGTTCTTGCCGTCATCAACGCGCTCCAGATCCGTGACTGCACAGTTGATGCCGAGAGCCGCCATCTTCTTAACGAGTGCCGGCGTCGCCTGACCGTCTGCGCCGATACCCACCTTAACGGGCACGAGTTTTTGGCGGAACGTTTCGTCCGGACTCTTGGCAAGCACATCCGTAAGCTGCGCTATTT
>OJRY01000780.1_pt1 | contig 28550 bp, 27 predicted proteins | sample 1599311 | NCBI WGS metagenome assembly OJRY01 (sample SAMN04168657, study PRJEB22393) | human gut metagenome | biome: human gut microbiome; feature: stool | host: Homo sapiens | collected 2014-03-20 | reverse complement strand
TAACTTATGGTCTTCTTATTTTGTTCATATGCTTTAATTCTTTTATCTAAAAAGTAATTATATATAAAACGTACACAGCCAAAAGTTTTTTGAAGTAACCTTTCTTGTGTTTTGTTAGGGTATATCCTAAATTTATAAGCTTTTTCCATAATAAACACTTACTCTTTCTTCTGATTTTGGATATATTTTATAATTTAATGAATAAACATATCCGCTACCATGTATTACTTCCATACTGTCATCTAATATAATCATGACATATGTATAATAATATAACAAGTGTTTATATATTTTTAAATAACATATACAAGAACTCTAAGTTCTTCTTTAGTCGTATTATGAGGTCTCGTTCATATAGAAACGCTACTTTCTATACAGTTCTCTTATGAACTTCCGTTACTTTCATAACGGCACAGACTATATCTTATCCCTCAGCTTTACCTGTTAGAGTCTGTCCACTTCCTCAGTCAATCGCTTACTGAGTACTTCCCTCAAGAGGAATAGTCGTTGAACGTTCTCCTTTTCGGAGCTTCGCTGCTGATTATCCATTTTTCAGCACTTAGGATTTAACCTTATGCTATATATCTGATTTTTTCTGCTTTCGCCACATTCACGCTTAACTTTATTTCATGTTTACGTTGTAGTTCAGATATCTTTAGGGTTTTCCAGCAATTCAAACAGTATTGGATAGCTCTTTGTCTATCTCTACGTACATATTTCTATATACGCTGACTATTTTGTTCGCCTAACTCATGATTTAAATCACAAGTGTGCGGTTCACAATAATCAAACTAGACATGAATTATCAACCCTTTATAATAATCTCTCATTCCATATTTTTTCTACTAATTGTAACGTAACTTCTGGAGCATTACTACTATCAATTACCACATCTGCACGTTTTGCTTTTTCTTCTAAAGACATCTGTGCATCTATTCTGTTTATTGCTTCTTCTTTAGTTAAGCCATCACGATTTTGAATGCGCTCTATTTGCAACTGTCTGCTGATTTTTACAACCCAAACTTCATCTGCAAATTTATCCCAATTAGCTTCATATAAAAGAGGTATATCTAAGATTACTACTTCTATACCATTTTGTCTACACTCATCTATCTGTTTTACGATTTCATCTCTAATCAATGGGTGCATTGTTGTATTCATCCATGTTTTTTCTTTTTCATCAGTAAATACAATCTGCCCAATGAGTCTGCGATTTAAAGTATTATCTGCATTTAAAACTTTATCACCGAAATGATTTACATACGCTTGCCAAATTGATTTCTTAGGCTCAGATAATTGTCGAGCTATAGCATCACCATCAATAATGAAAGCTCCTTTTTGTTTTAAATAAGCACTAACCGTACTTTTTCCACAAGCTATACCACCAGTAAGACCTATGATTTTCATAAAAATCCTCCTTTCTAGCTTTTATTTAAAATTTATTTATCATCATTTAAATTTTGACAATTAGGGCAAAAATAAGTACCTCTACCATTTAATATAATTTTAGTTATTAAAGTATGACAAAATCTACATTCTTTGCCTTTGCGATTATATACATATAATTTATCTTGATGACTTCCTTTTTCACCTAAACCATTGCGATAATCGCGAAAACTTGTGCCGCCATCTCTTATACCTTCACTTATAACCAAATTAATAGCTTGATGAAGTTTTTCTATTTCTTCATCATTTAAAGAATTTGCTTTACGTTCTGGATGAATTTTACTGATGGCTAGTGCTTCATCTACATATATATTGCCCAAACCTGCCACATTTTTTTGATTTAATAAAAATGGTTTTATTTTTGTTTTACTCTTATCTAGACAATCTTTTAAATACTCTATGGTAAATTCTGAAGATAATGGTTCTGCACCTAAAGTATATAGCCCTTTTAAGCGGGAAATTTCATCTGTAGTTATTAAATCCAAAGTTCCTAATCTGCGGATATCTGCATATATCAATTTAGTTTTATCTTCTAAATGATATATTACACAACTATATTTATCTATATCTTCATTTTCCTGTTTATATAATAGCTTTCCTGTCATTCGCAAATGAATGATATTTAATCTGCCATCATCTAAGGACATAATGATATATTTTCCTCTGCGTTTTAAAGATTTGATAATTCTATCTTGCAAAAGCTTTTTATATTCATCACTACTAGGAGATTTTATTACATCACCTTTTATGATTTCTACATCTACGATTTTTTTATTTTCGATAAAATCTTTAATCCCTACAACAATATTTTCTACTTCTGGCATTTCAGGCACAAAACCACCACCTTTTTATAATTAATCTACTTTTTATTTTGCTTCTGCCCAGTTTTTACCATAATTAATATCAATGATAAGTGGCACTTTTAAACTAGCTGTATTTTGCATAGCTGTTGTCAAAATTTCTGATACTTTTTCTATTTCTTCTTTTACAACTTCTAACACTAATTCATCGTGTACTTGCAATAAAATTCTACTTTTCAAATTAGCTTCTTTTATCGCTTCACTAGCTCTGTTCATCGCAATTTTTATGATATCAGCCGCTGTTCCTTGAATTGGTGTATTCATAGCCATGCGTTCTGCTAATGCACGCTGATTAAAATTGCTGCTCTTAATCGCTGGCAAATAGCGACGACGACCAAATAAAGTCGTAACAAAGCCATCTTGATGTGCTTTTTCTACAATTTCATGCATGAAATTCTTCACGCCACTACATTCTTGTAAATAATTATCTATATATTCCCCAGCTTCTTTTGGCGAAATATGCAGATTTTTTGCCAAACCAAAAGCACTTATACCATAGATAATACCAAAATTTACAGCTTTTGCTTTACCTCTAAGTTCTGAAGTAACTTCATCTATAGGCACTTTAAATACTTGAGCTGCTGTCGCTGTATGAATATCTTGATTATGACAAAAAGCATCTATAAAATGTTTATCCTCTGACATATGAGCCATTATTCTAAGTTCAATCTGAGAATAATCGGCAGATAAGATATAATCATAACCTTCGCCAGGCTCAAATAAACTGCGAATTTTTTTACCTTCCGCTGTGCGTACAGGAATGTTTTGCAAATTCGGCTCAGAACTGCTAAGTCTTCCTGTTTCTGTTACAGTCTGATTGAAACTTGTATGAATTCTCTTAGTCTGTGGATTGATTAATGCTTTCAAACCATCTAAATACGTAGTTTTTAATTTATTTAACATACGATAATCTAAAATCTTAGCGATAATAGGGTGAGCATATATTAAATTTTCTAGCACTTCCGCATTTGTAGAATATCCTGTCTTTGTCTTTTTCAAAGCTGGCAAGCCCAATTTATTGAATAAAATATCTCCTAATTGTTTCGGTGAATTAATATTAAATATTTCTCCAGCCAATTCATAAATATCTTGCTCTAAAGCTGTGATTTGTTTATACATCTGTTCATTCATATCATCGAGTTTTTGCTCATTAATATAAATACCTACAGTTTCCATATCACAAAGCATTTTAGCAAGTGGTAATTCTATTTGTTCATAAAGATTTACCATTTTTTCATCAGCTAATTTATCTGCCAAAATCTTACTCAAATCAGCTAAATGTCTTGCACCGCAAATTAATTTTTCTTCTTCATTGAGATTTTCCCATGGAATTTCTTCTTCAATATCTGCCATTTGCCACAATACATTCATTTCATAGCTTCGTTTAGCAGGTTCTAGAAGATATGCCATAAGCAAAGTATCATAAATCTTACCTTTTAAATCCAAATTCAAATGGTAAAGCATCTTTACATCATAAACAAATTTAGTGATTGTTTCATCTTGCAATACTTCACTGAGTTTATCTATATCTTCTTTTGCTCTTATGATACCAAGACTATCTTTGCAACAAATAGCCATCATATCAATGGATATATCCGGCACTTTCCCTTCAAATAAAACCATAAAGGAAACAGATTTTTCAGCTTTTATCTTTGATATTAAAGCATCAATTTTATCTTGCGTAAATTCCTCATAAACTGGCATAGTAGCTTCAAAATTCAAAGCTAATTCAGCATCATCATTTTGACTTACAACTTCTAATTTATCAGCTAAAACCTTTTTCATACGAGTCAAAACTGTTTTCAACTCATATTTTTGACAAAAATCATTTAATTTCTGTAAATTAGGAGTCAATTCAAACTCTTGTGGTTTAAAATCCACATCTACTTCACAGCATATAGTAGCCAATTTATAAGATAATCTCGCTAATTCTTGATTTTCCTGTAATTTTTCTTTTAATTTTTTGCCTGAAACATTATCAATATTATTCAAGAGATTTTCTAAATCTTGATATTGTGATAATAATTTCAAAGCTGTTTTCTCGCCAATTCCTGGCACACCTGGAATATTATCTGAGCTATCACCCATCAACGCTTTTATATCAATTAATTTTATCGGTTCAAGACCTGCATATTTTTCTTTAAATGCTTCTTCATCAAAAATCTGCATATCCATGATACCGCGTTTAGTGAGCATAACTTTTAAATTAGGACGAATTAATTGCAAAGCATCTTTATCACCTGTTACAATCAAGGCTTCATAATCTTGACTAGCTGCTTTTGTTGCCAAAGTACCGATGATATCATCTGCTTCATAATTATCTTTTTCAATAAAAGCAATACCCAAAGCTTCCAAAAATTCACGTAGTAACGGTATCTGTGATTTTAATTCATCTGGAGTTTTTTCTCTTTGTCCCTTATACTCTGCATACATTTGTGTACGAAAAGTTTGACGACTTTTATCAAAAGCCACAACTATATTATCTGGCTTATATTCTGTTAGGATTTTTCCCAACATATTAGCAAAACCCATGATAGCATTTGTATATATACCATTTGAAGAAGTAAGTAATGGCAAAGCAAAAAACGCTCTATACATTAAACTACTACCATCTATAATAATAAATCTTTTCTTATTATCTTCTCTTCGTTCCACAATGACCTCCATTATTTTTTAACATCTGTATTTGCTTTTTCCTGTTTGTTTTTCTTATCTGTTACAGCTTTTTTATCGGATTGTGTATTATTATCTTGTTCAAGATTTTTATTATCGTTTTCCATTAAATTAATTTTTTCATCTGTTTGTTTTTTAGGAACAACAATTTCTTTATTTGTAGTATTAGCAGGGATATCTACTACATTTTTATCAGCAGTAATTTTATTTAAAGTTATTTCTGTAACATTTTTATTTAAGCTATAATCATAATCAAAAATATTTGCTATATCTGTCAAACGCATATAAGCTACATTACTATAAAGACTGATATCAGATTCACCTTTTTGTGTTTTTACTAAATTATTATCCATAGTTATTGGCGTATTTAATGTAGTAGCCAAAGCTTTTACTGGTACATAAATTAAATTTTTATAATTAACTGCTTTATAATTAAGCTTTTTACCATTAAACATAATATTTACAGGTGCTGCTACATAATTTGGTTGACCATTGGATAATTCTATAGATTTAGCCACAGCTTCATCAGTTATAAAATCAGCTATACCATAACCTTTTAAACCTTGTTTTACAAAATCTACAGTTAAATTTTGCATATTATATCCATCTGGATAAATATAATATGCTACTCTACCATCAAAAGTTTTATCAATAACAAGACGATTATAAATGATTTGAACTTCTGTACCTACATCAACTTTATCAAATACTTTTTCCACATCAGCCTCAACCATACGCACGCAACCATTGGATACATAATGACCTACAGAAGATGGTTTATTTGTTCCATGTATACCATAATTGCCACCAATACCAATCCAACGATAACCAAGTGGATTATCTTCACCGGAAGGAATAACTACGCTTACATCAGCAGGGTCTGTCCATGTAGGATTTACAATTTTTTCTACAACTTTATAAAAACCAACTGGAGTTTTAGTTTCTATTTTACCTACGCCAACAGGATACATCTCTATACATTTATCATTATCATATAAACGCAATGAACGTGCTGGTATATTTATCAAAATCCAACGTTTTACAGTATTTACATTATTATTTACCTGTATATCCGTTGCCTTATCAGCTCCACCAATCTTCTCTTGCGCTGTATTTTCAGCTTGTGCATATGCTACTGTATTAAATACAAACATCACGCCTAAAAGCAAAAATACGATAAATTTTTTCATTATGAATCACTATTCCTTTGCTCCAAAAAATTATATTATATCGTTTACATAATATCACATTTTATTCGTAGTATCTATTATCTAGCTAAAAATACTACCATCTTTATCTACTTATACTCATTAGAAATTTTTATATAGACAAGCCTTCTTTATAGTTTTATAATTGATAGTGCTATTCAGCAGAGTAGATATTTGTGCGTTAAGTGTCAAATAGACGGGGAGTTGCTATTTGAACGAAAAGTTTTTCTTGCGGTACAAATATCGCATCCCGCTGCTACATGAAGGAATATTCCTCCTATGTGGCAACGCAATATCAAGGAGGTTTAATCTCATGTACAACAACTCATCATTATCATCTATCGTTTATGGTGGTATTTTCATGGCTTTAACAATTTTATTTACTTATGTTTTTGCCATTCAAACCACTTTCATTCGCGTAGATTTTGCTTTTATTCCGATTTGTTTATATGCCATGCGTTTTGGCACAACAAAAACTATTATTATGTCAGCTCTTGCAGATATTATCGGTAGCAATCTTTTTATGCCAGGTTTATATTTTCCTGGATTTACTATAAGTGCTATTGCCTCTAGTTTTATTTATGGCAAATTTCTTTATAAAAAAACTATCACTTTAAAAAAATTATTGCTTATGAATTTAACTATTTTCTTATTTGTTGATTGTATTCTCAACAATATCTGGCTTACTTTAATGTATAAAGATGCTGCTACTTCTTTTTATATCATGCGTATCGTAAAATCAGTTCTTCTATTACCGATAAAAGCTGCCATTTTATATAATATTTATAAGCCTTTACGCTACTTTATCCTCAAATATAATAATTAAAATTTAATATATTTTATATTGGAGATTTTATCATGGGTGATTTATTTTTATTATTTCTAATCGTTATAGTTTTTCTTTATACATTCTGGGACGATGTATTCACTGACACTAATCAATTTTAATGCAAAAATACTCTAGAGCTTATATTGCTCTAGAGTATTTTTTTATAAATAAAATTGATTGTCTTTACGTTCACTACACAATGGAGTCAAATGAACACGTAAATTTTCCAATACTCTATTATCCACAAAACGACAGTTTATCGGACAAACTTTTACACAACGTAAGCAAGAAATACATTTTTCACTATTACATTTATAAGTTTTACTATCAATAGCACCTGTAGGACATTCACTTGCACATTTACCACAAGCTACACAATTTTCTTTTACAAAATCTGGCGCCATTGGTGCTAGTTTTACTTCTTTATATGGTCTATTTCCTGGTATTTCATCTACTAATAAAACATCTTCTTGAAGTTTATTTTTTACCTTTTGCATAAAACTTATCAATTCAGATTTATCTTTTCTATCTGGTCTACCCTTGCCAAAATCATGAATTATTGAATGCTCTGTTACAACTGCTGAACCTGCTAAAATTCTAAAGCCTTGTTCTTTAGCCATATCAAATAATTCTATTAAAGTATCTTCTTGTGCTCTATTTCCATAGGTTACAACTACTATCGCTAATGCATTATTACCTTTAATTTTGCTAAAACGTTCTTTAAAAGTAATAGGCACTCTACCTGCATATGAAGGAACACCTAAAAATACTAAATCATTTTCAGCTAAAGATACATCATCTAAATTTGTATTTCTTGATGTTAAATTTATGTTTTTATAATTAGGACTTATTTGCTCACTCAAAAACTGTAATACGAATTTTGTTGTATCTGTTGGACTAAAAAACAGATTATAAACTTTATCAATATCCATAATAATCTCTCCATTTATAAATATAAAGATTATATACAAATACAAAAAGAACCCATTAGCTTAACTAATGGGTTCTTTCTTTGTAATTTATCGATTAAAATTAACCGATAACAACCATAGTCTGACCAGGTTTTACGCTATCGCCAGCGTTAACTGCGAAAGATTTAACTGTACCAGCAGCTGGAGCTGTGATTTCGTTCTGCATTTTCATAGCTTCAAGAATTAAAAGAACATCGCCAGCATTAACAGCTTGACCTACGGAAGCTACTAATTTTACAATTTTACCAGGCATTGGAGCAGTAACAGTGTTGTCACCAGCAGCAGGTGCAGCAGCAGCTGGAGCAGCTTTTGGTGCAGGTGCAGCAGCAGCTGGAGCAGCTTTTGGTGCAGCAGCAACTGGAGCAGCAGCTTTTACTTCTTCAATTTCAACTTCATAAGCGTTACCATTTACAGTGATGTTAAATTTTTTCACGACGTATTCCTCCAAGAATTATCTTTTTTATTTGATTGATGATTTATTAAACAGCATCGCGTCTGCCAGCCATAACCCATGCATCGCTACGTTTAATACGAACAGCCATAACTTTATGACCAACCATCATTTCTACAGCAGCAGTAATAGCAGCTACTATTTCTTCACTGATAGGAGCATTATTATTTGCCATCTTAAAACTCTCTCCTCTTATTATAATGGAACATTACCATGTTTTTTCGCAGGACGTGCTTCACGTTTGCTTGCAAGCATGTTCAATGCAGTGATAATACGAGGGCGGGATTCTTTAGGTTCAATTACCATATCAATGTAACCACGTTCAGCAGCTTTATATGGTGTAGCGAATTCAGCTACATATTCAGCTGTTTTTGCTGCAACATCAGGGTCTTTTCTGAAGATGATGTTTGCTGCACCAGCAGGACCCATAACAGCAATTTCTGCTGTAGGCCAAGCCATAACTTGGTCAGCACCGAGTTCACGAGAGCACATAGCAAGGTAAGAACCACCATATGCTTTACGAGTGATAAGTGTAATTTTTGGTACTGTTGCTTCGCAATAAGCATAAAGCATTTTTGCACCATGACGAATGATACCGCCATATTCCTGATCTGTACCTGGTAAGAAGCCAGGAACGTCAACGAGGTTAACGATAGGAATATTAAATGCGTCACAGAAACGAATGAAACGTGCTGATTTATCAGAAGCATTAATATCAAGGCAACCTGCCATTACAGCTGGTTGGTTTGCAATGATACCAACGGAACGTCCATCAAAATGAGCAAAACATGTAATGATGTTTGTAGCATAATGCTGATGAACTTCATAGAATTCACCATCATCTACTAAGGAACGAATAACATCTTTCATGTCATAAGGCATGTTAGCGTTATCTGGAATTACAGTGTTTAATTCTTCATCCATACGGGATGGATCATCATTTGTAGGTCTTTCTGGAGCATCATCCATATTGTTGCTTGGTAAGAAGCTTAATAAATAACGAATTTGTTCGATACAATCATCTTCATTTTCAGCAGCAAAATGAGCAACACCAGAAGTAGTGTTATGAGTCATAGCACCACCGAGCTGTTCAGCTGTTACTTCTTCAGCAGTAACAGATTTGATAACAGCAGGACCAGTGATAAACATCTGGCTAGTATTTTTTACCATGTAGATAAAGTCAGTAAGAGCTGGAGAATATACTGCACCACCTGCGCATGGTCCCATGATTACAGAAATCTGTGGAACAACACCGGAAGCGTCTGTATTTCTCTGGAAAATTCCGCCGTAACCAGAAAGAGCGTCAACAGCTTCTTGAATACGAGCCCCACCAGAGTCATTGATACCAACGCATGGAGCACCCATTTTCAAGGACATTTCTTGTACTTTCCAGATTTTTTTAGCATGCATTTCACCAAGAGAACCACCTTCAACAGTGAAGTCTTGAGCGTAAGCATATACTAAACGTCCATCAACTGTACCATAACCTGTAATTACACCTTCAGCAGGTAAATCTTTCTTTTCCTGACCAAAGTTAGTGCAACGATGTTTTACAAACTGATCTAATTCTACAAATGTACCTTCATCAAAAAGTTTTTCAATACGTTCACGAGCAGTCATTTTGCCTTTAGCATGTTGTTTTGCAACACGTTTAGGACCGCCTGCTTGTAAAATATGTTCCTTTTTGGCATTCATGAGGTCAATTCGTTCTTGAACTGTAGCCAAAGTTATACCTCCTTAATAAAATCTATATCTATTAAAAAATTTAATATAGATTATTTTGTTTCATCTAAACGCTGAGCAAGTTCAACTAAGATACCGCTAGCTTTTGGATGAACGAATGCAATGCTGGAATTGCCAGCGCCGTAACGAGGTTGTTCATCAATCATACGAACGCCTTTTTCTTTCATTTCAGCGATAGCTTCTTCAATGTTATCAACATTTAATGCAACGTGCTGAATACCAGAACGGCCACCATTTTTTGCAAGATATTTTGCAATTGGGCCATCTTCAGTTGTGGATTCTAAAAGTTCGAGTTCAACTTCACCGCATGGAACGAAGCTTACTTTTACTTTCTGATCTTCGATAACTTCATCTTCTTTAGTGATTTTAATACCTAAAACTTCTTCATAGAATTTTTTTGCTTCTTGAAGATTTGGTACAGCAATACCGATATGGTCAACTCTGTTGATTTTCATTGATAAAACCCTCCTGATATAAATATTATATCTAAATTATTTTTTTAACATATTATCCATAATAGTATTAACTACTGTATATGGGTCATTCTGACGAGTTTCAATATCTTTTACATAAGCATCTAATTCGCCAGTTTCTACAATATGTTTTGTTATATAAGAACCAATAGATGCACTCAAGCGGTCCAATAACTCATTTTTAGCACGTTTATGACGTCTAATAGCTAATGTTCCACTTTCTACTAAATAATTTTGATGTTCAGTAATTGTATCTACTAATTCATTAATACCTTCGCCTCTACTAGCCATGACTTTTTTAACTGGAGGACGCCAATCTGGTGTTTCTCCATCAAGGTCTAGCATCATATTAAGCTCTGTATATAATTTATCTGCACCATCAAGATCTGCTTTATTGATAGTGAAGATATCACCAATTTCCAATATTCCTGCTTTTATAGCTTGGATATCATCACCAAGGCCTGGTACCATTACAACCATAGTAGTATCAGCCGCTTTAACGATATCAACCTCAGATTGTCCTACCCCTACAGTTTCTACAATAATTACATCTTTGCCAAAAGCATCCATAGCTTTTATTGCATCAGCTGTTTTATGAGATAAGCCGCCTAAGCTACCTCTTGTCCCCATACTACGGATAAAGACACCTTCATCGAGGGTTAAGCTGTTCATTCTTATACGGTCACCTAAGATAGCTCCGCCTGTGAATGGACTAGTTGGGTCAATAGCTATAATACCAACTGTTTTTCCCTGATTACGATAAGCTCTTGCGAGTCTATCGGTAAGAGTGGATTTACCTGCACCTGGTGGGCCAGTAATACCAAGGACAAAGGCATGCCCAGTATGTGGATACAGTTTTTTCATGATTTCTACTGCAACATCTGTTTCATTTTCAATTGCTGTGATTGCACGAGTTAATGCTAAACGATTTCCATTTAACAATTCTTGAGCTATATCCATATAAGCACCACCTTTGATGTCAGCTCCTGTCCCTTATGCACAGAAGCCACAAATACATTTATATTAAAAATCATCTTGTCTCCTTATAGAGACTAAGAAAGACAAGATGATTTTCTTTATATTATTTAATTAATAACGTTAACTGTTAAAAATTAAGCTTCTTTTACATGAGCTTTGATGAATTCAATAACGTCAGTTGTTGGTGTACCAGGAGTAAATACTTCTGCAACACCTGCTTCTTTAAGAGCTGGGATATCGCCTTCTGGAATAACACCACCGCCGATGATTAATACATCGTTCATGCCTTTTTCTCTAACAAGTTTTACAACTTTAGGGAAAAGATGTGGATGAGCACCAGAAAGGATACTCATAGCAACTACATTAACGTCTTCCTGTAAAGCTGCTTCTGCAATCTGTTCAGGAGTCTGACGAAGACCTGTATAAATTACTTCAAAGCCTGCATCGCGAAGAGCACGTGCTACAACTTTTGCTCCGCGGTCATGACCATCTAAACCTGGTTTTGCTACTAATACTCTAATCATTATATTTACCTCCAAATATCTTCACTTATTAAAGATTTACATGTGCTTCATATTCGCCGAATACTTTACGCATTACGCCACAGATTTCTCCGAGAGTTGCATAAGTTTTAACGGCAGCGAGGATATGAGGCATAAGATTTTCGTTTTCATCTTTACAAGCAGCTTCTAAGTCAGCAAGAGCAGCTTCTACAGCAGCGTTGTCACGTTTAGCTTTCATAGCTTCAACTTTAGCTTTCTGTTTTTCACCAACGGAAGCGTCAACTTTGAGAAGACCTTCAACTGGTTTTTCTTCGATCTGGAATTTGTTTACGCCGACAATTGTTCTAGCACCAGATTCAACATCCATTTGCCATTTGTAAGCACTATCCTGAATTTCTTTCTGGATATAGCCTTTTTCAATTGCAGATACTGCGCCGCCAATTTCGTCGATTTTTTTGATGTAATCCCAAGCTTCTTTTTCGATTCTGTTAGTCATAGCTTCAACATAGTAGGAACCAGCAAGTGGATCTACAACATCAGCTAAACCACTTTCATATGCAACAATCTGTTGAGTACGTAAAGCGATCATTACGGATTCTTCTGTAGGAAGAGCAAGTGCTTCATCACGGGAGTTTGTATGAAGGGACTGAGTACCACCCATAACAGCAGCTGCAGTCTGTAAAGCAACACGGATAATGTTGTTGTTAGGCTGTTGAGCTGTAAGCATGGAACCAGCTGTTTGTGTATGAACACGAAGCATCATGGATTTAGCTTTTTTAGCGCCAAATCTTTCTTTCATAACTTTAGCCCAGATACGACGGGAAGCACGGAATTTTGCAACTTCTTCAAGTACGTTGTTATGAGCATTCCAGAAGAAGGAGAGACGACCTGCGAAAGCATCAACGTCAAGACCAGCTTTGATAGCTGCTTCAACGTAAGCGATACCATCAGCAATAGTAAATGCGATTTCCTGAGAAGCAGTAGAACCAGCTTCACGAATATGGTAACCGGAAATGGAGATTGTGTTCCATTTTGGTACATATTTAGAGCAATATTCAAAGATGTTAGTGATAAGACGCATAGATGGACGTGGTGGGAAGATATATGTTCCACGAGCAGCATATTCTTTAAGAATATCGTTCTGGATTGTACCTTTTAATTGATCAGCAGGTACCCCCTGTTTTTCAGCAACTGCAATGTACATAGCTAAAAGTACGGATGCAGGAGCGTTGATAGTCATAGAAGTGGAAACTTTACCAAGATCGATCTGATCGAAGAGAATTTCCATATCTGCTAAGGAGTCGATAGCAACACCAACTTTACCAACTTCACCTTCGGAGATATCATCAGTAGAGTCATAACCAATCTGAGTTGGAAGGTCAAATGCACAAGAAAGACCTGTAGCACCGGATTCAATTAAATAACGATAACGTTTGTTGGATTCTTCAGCAGTGGAGAAACCTGCATACATACGCATTGTCCAGAAACGACCACGATACATAGTAGGCTGAACACCACGAGTATAAGGATACATACCAGGGAAACCAATTTCTTCTGTGTAGTCAGTACCTTCAATGTCAAGTGGAGTATATAAACGTTGTTCTGGAAGATGTCCACGTTCTGGGAATCTTGCAACTGTCTTTTCTACACTAGCGTTATATTCAGCTAAGCCAGCTTGGATTTTTTCTTTTTCATTGCTCATAATTTTAAATTCCTCCCTAAAAAGGTTATTATTTCATTGAACCTGTTTCCATGAATTTTTCATGCCAGGACAAAGCTTCTTTAATAATATGTGGAGTTTGTGCATGTTTTGTTGCAGCTTCTGCTCTTTCCAAATAATCCATTAACATAGGTTTATAATCTGGATGAGCACATTTGTTAATAACTTCACGAGCTCTTTCGCGTGGAGCAAGACCTCTTAAGTCAGCTAAACCTTGTTCTGTAACGATGATATCTACATCATGTTCTGTATGGTCAACATGAGAGCACATAGGAACGATAGAAGAGATAAGACCGTTTTTAGCAGTAGATGCTGTAAAGAAGCAAGTAAGGTAAGCGTTTCTAGCGAAGTCACCAGAACCACCAATACCATTCATCATTTTTGTACCCATGATATGGGTGGAGTTTATATTACCATAAATATCGCATTCAATAGCAGTATTCATAGCAATAACACCAATTCTTCTTACAACTTCTGGGCTATTGGAAATTTCCTGTGGACGAAGTAAAAGATGTTTTCTATATTCTTTGATATTTTCATAGAAACGTTTTAATCCGTCTGGAGATGGAGATAATGCTGTACCAGATGCAAAGTTTAATTTACCAGCATCAATTAAGTCAAACATACCATCTTGGATAACTTCTGTATATACAGATAAGTCTTTTAAATCAGAATCAACGAAACCGCTGATTACTGCATTTGCTACATTACCTACACCAGATTGTAATGGTAAGAGATTTTTAGGCATATGACCTTTTTTAACTTCATCTTGAAGAAGTTCAATGATATATTCAGACATTTTGTGATCAGCTTCACTAATTTCGCCAAATGGACGAGTTTTATCTGTAATATCACAAGGAACAATGCATTTAATTTTATCTGGAGTGCAAGGTATGTAAGGTGTACCAATACGGTCATTAGCCTTAACAATAGGAATTGGAAGACGATGTGGTGGATCAAGAGGCACATAAACGTCATGCATACCTTCGAGTTCTAATGGTTGGCTAGTATTAACTTCTACTATAACCATATCTGCTTGTTGAACGAAAGAAGCTGTATTACCCATAGATGTTGTTGGGATAATATTACCTTCTTCTGTAATAGCACAAGCTTCTACGATAGCAACATCTAGTTTACCATAGAAACCATAACGTAATAACTGAGCGGATTCACTAAGATGTAAATCGCTATAAGAGATTTCACCAGAGTTTATTAAATTTCTTAATAATTTGTTAGTTTGATATGGCATACGTTTATCGATACCATTAACTTCACAAAGTGCACCATCAAGTTCTGGTCCTACAGAAGCACCTGTATATAAATTAATTTTAAATGGGTGTTCTTTCATGCGTTCAGCAAGAGCCAAAGGTACAGCTTTAGGATAACCAGATGGTGTAAATCCACTAGTTCCCACATTCATGCCTGGTTTAATTAACTCAGCAGCTTCTTGTGCACTGACAATTTTCGCATGCAAAGCTTTATTACGCACACGATCTAAAATGTCAATCATTAAAAATTCTCCTCCTTACCAAAATATATTGTTGCATTATTATGTCGTGTTCCATTATATCATTGTCTAATACGATAATCAAAGATTATTGTATCATTTATGAAATAAATTTTTTTATTTATAATTTTTCAATAAAAAATAAATAAAAATTATAAAAAATCAACACTCCATCTTTTAATAAATAATAACGCATATCACTAACAAAAGCATACCACTACTAGGGAAAAGCGTCAAGTTTTACTATAGGAAAAGAAAGCTATTTTCCTGTAATATAATACGACAATCTACTAAGTCCCACAGATAAATCTTCATTAACAATTTTCACATCTTCAGGGACTCTCATTTTTACAGGAGCAAAGTTCCATATTCCTTTTATATTTGCTTTAACTAATTTATCAGCGACCTGTTGTGCAAATTGAGCAGGTACTGCAATAACCCCAATATCTATCTTCAGATTTTTAGCACAACTTTGCAATTCATCAATGCTTTTTACTTTTACATGATTTACTGTCTTTCCAATAATATTGGGGTCATTATCAAATAATGCTACTAGATTAAAACCTAAAGCAATAAAATTTTGATAATTAGCCAAAGCCACACCTAAATGACCAATCCCTACGATTGCAATATTCCAATGATTATCAAGCCCTAAAATCTTGCCTACATTAAATTTAAGTTCATTGACATAATAGCCAACTCCCTTTTTACCAAACTGACCAAATAAAGCTAAATCTTTTCTAATTTGCTCCGGTGTTAATTCTAATCGACGGCCTAATTCATCTGATGAGATGATATCCATGCCATCATCTTGAGCCAATCTTAAAGTTCTATAATATAGTGGTAATCTATCAATAGTTGCTTTAGAAATAGTTTGTTCTTTCACTGCATTCACTCCTTTAAGGCTTGAGTTTAAATAATATTATTAATTTAATTTTTATATCCAGAAACTACAATTCCTGAAAATAGCCATACAAGCATAGATAATTCTGTATTAAACATTACATAATCTGTAAAACCATTTAATGCCAATGCAGATAAACCTAAACCTATGCCTAAAAACATAGCTTTAACCAATATATCTAATTTCATAACGTGTGCTTTAAAGGCTTTGTAAATTACACCAAAGAAACAAACCATATAACTTGCAAAACCAAATAAACCAATTTCAGCCATAAAATTCAAATACATATTATGTGCATGTACAATTTTTATAAAATTCCCCTGCATATAATAATCATAATTAGGATAAACCATAAAATATGAACCCCAACCTATACCCAATAATGGGTGGTCTAAAATCATCGCTATAGTACTTTCCCAAAAAGCAAGACGCATTTCTGAAGATGTATCCATTTTCGTAAAAATAGATGTCATTCTATCTACTAAAGTTGCATCTGAAAGCAATAAGATGACAGCTAATCCTATCAATGCTAATAATACTTTTCGATTATATAAAATACTATAGACAAAGATTACTAAGGCAATACTTAGACAAGCCCCTCTAGCATATGTCAAGGTCAAACAAAAGGCTGTTAAACAGAATAAAACTGCGATTACAATGCGAACGATTTTATGTTTTATCAATAAAAACATTCCAGCCATCAAGCCTAACATCAAATCAAAGTAGCCACCTAATAAATTAGGATTTTGCCATGTGGAAAATACTCTCGTTTTTAATCCAGGAAACATTGCTCCATCAGTCCATACTATTTGCTCAGAAGTTAGTCCTATACCTAAAAATGCTTGCATAAAACCATATATTACAACAATAAATAAAGATAAGCTTATACAGCTTAAAAATACTTTTAATTGTCCTATATTTTTTAAATCTATACTTTGCACAACTAAGTAATATGTAAGTACATATCGACCAACTAAATTATAGCAATTGTAAAAACTAAATGCTGAATCTGGTGATACTAAAACGGATAAAAAAGATATAATCACAAAAATCATAATGGGAAAATCAAGTATTGTACGTTTCCATTCAAAAAATCCCTTAAATGATTTATAGGCAAAAACGCCCCAGCCAGCTACTAACAATAGACTTGATATAACATAGGAAAAAGGTAACATTGTTGCCATAGCTATAACAATGTAAAACATCAATCGTTTACAATCATTATTCAATCTATTTTTTTTAAATATATCCACCTATACACCTACTACTCTAAAAGCTAAAAATACCTTTACTAAAATCATGCTTCATTGACTAAAATATTTCTCAGTTCACCTGTCAAATATAAAGAACCTGTTATACATAAAACTTTATCTTTACCTGCCCACTGACGAGCTAAAGTTAAAGCTTCTTGCATATTATTAAAAGTCTCTACACGATGATTTGATATCTTACTTGCAATATATTCAGGAGAAGCTTTTCTTTCTGAATTTGGAGTAGTTATAACGATTTCATCATCATCACGCAATAAATCAATAAGCATAGTATCTATGTCTTTATCTTTTAATATACCTAAAAGAATAACTCTTTTTTCATTTGGATAATATTTATCTAAATTTTGACGAAGTATCATCATACCTGCTGGATTATGAGCGCCATCTACTATGCAAATCTGTCCATCAAAATTAAATACTTCAAAACGTGCTGGCCATTTTGCTAATGCTAAACCATCAATGATATTTTCTCTAGTAATACGTTCATCATTATTACCTAAGATACTAGCGGTCATAATAGCTAAAGAACTATTTTCTATTTGATGGTCACCTAATAATTTCAATTTATAATTGAAATTAACTCCTAATAATTCAGAACTAAATTTTAATTCTTGATACTGCCCATCAAAATTCACAAACATAGCTGAAAAATCATTATTTGCTATGAAAATATCAGCATTTTTTTCTTCAGCTGTTTGATTGATTATATCTAATGATATATCTTTTGCTGCTGTAACCACAGGTACACCATCTTTTATAATACCTGCTTTATGCTCTGCTATACCTTCTAAAGTTCCCCCACATAGATGAGCATGTTCAAATGCCACATTTGTGATGACGCTAACTTCTGGTTTTACCACATTAGTAGAATCTAATAATCCACCTAATCCTACTTCGATGACAGCATATTCTACTTTATTAATCGCAAAATACAAAAATGCCGCTGCTGTAATAACTTCAAACTGTGTAGGTGACTCTTCGCCATCTTCAACCATTTTATCCACAAAAGTTTTAACAGCACTAATACAATCAGCAAAATCTTCTTCGCTTATAGGATTTCCGTCTATTTGAATACGTTCTGTATATGATACTAAATGAGGTGAAATATACAAACCTGTTTTAATATTGGATGTTGTTAAAATACTAGATAACATAGAACTTGTTGAACCTTTTCCGTTAGTTCCTGTTATGTGTATAGTTTTATATCTTGTTTGTGGATTGTCTAAATAAGTTACCAATTGTTTAATGCGACCTAGACCAAGCTTAGTACCAAAGGTACTAAGCTCATCTAGATATTCTAGCGATTCTAGATAATTCATTTTATTACGCCTTTCATAAAAAAATCTAAAATTAAAGAGTTGCTAAATATGCCAAACGTTGTTTTACTGCTTCACGTTTTTCTTCATAACCTTTTAATTTTTCTTTTTCTTTCTCTACAATATCAGCAGGTGCTTTGGCAATAAAGCCTGCGTTAGAAAGTTTTTTATCAAGACGTGATACTTCTTTATCTAATGTAGCTAATTCTTTATTTAAACGAGCAGTTTCTTTTTCTACATCAATTAAACCTGCTAAAGGTAAATAAATTTCTACACCATTTACTACTGCTGTCATTGCATTTTCTGGTTTTGCATCATCTTTTGCTAAAATAGTTACATTTTTAGCAGAAGCTAATGTTTCTAAATATCCACTATTTTTAGCAAATACATCAGTTAAGCTTTCATCACTTAAATGAAGAATTACTTCTGTTTTTTTGCTTGGTGCTGCATTTACTTCAGCTCTCATATTACGGATAGCTTTGATTGTTTCCATGATAGTAGTCATTTCTACTTCGCTTGCATCATCAAGTTTTGCTTCTTCACCTGTTGGCCAATCAGCTACCATGATACTCTTACCTTCATGTGGAATGTGTTGCCAAATTTCTTCTGTAATAAATGGCATAAATGGATGTAATAAGCGAAGTGTATGTTCAAGTACATAACCTAAAACATATTGAGCTACTTTACGTGGACGAACATTTTCTTTATCGTAAAGACGAGCTTTGCTAAGTTCAATATACCAATCACAGAATTCATTCCAAATGAAGTCATATAAAGAACGACCAGCTTCACCTAATTCAAATTTTTCTAGGTTTTCAGTAATGCTGATAGAAGTTTTAGCATAACGGCTTAAAATCCATTTATCTGCTAAAGTATAGTCGCTAGCTTCTGGAACAAAAGTTTTGTCAAAACCTTCAAGATTCATAAGCATGAAACGAGAAGCATTCCATAATTTATTAGCGAAGTTACGAGCAGATTCTACACGTTCCCAATAAAAACGCATATCATTACCAGGTGTATTACCTGTGATGAGCATAAAGCGAAGTGTATCTGCACCATATTTTTCAATTACTTCAACAGGGTCAATACCATTACCTAAAGATTTACTCATTTTACGACCTTGACTATCACGTACAAGACCATGAATAAATACATGTTTAAATGGAATATCTTTACCAAATTCTAAGCCCATCATTACCATACGAGCTACCCAGAAGAAAATAATGTCATATCCTGTAACAAGTACACTTGTTGGATAGAATTGTTTTAATTCTGCTGTTTGTTCTGGCCAACCCATAGTTTCAAATGGCCAAAGACCAGAGCTAAACCATGTATCAAGTACATCTTCATCTTGATGAACATGTTTGCTACCACAATGAGGACAAACTGTTACATCTTCATTTTCTACGATAGTTGCACCGCAATCATCACAATACCATGCTGGAATACGATGACCCCACCAAAGCTGACGAGAGATACACCAATCACGTATATTATCTAACCAATTGCAATAGGTTTTAGAAAATCTTTCTGGAACAAATTTAATTTTGCCAGATTTTACAGCTTCAGCTGCAGGTTTTGCCAAAGATTCCATTTTTACAAACCACTGTTTAGATACAAGTGGTTCTACAGTTGTTGAGCAACGAGAACAATGACCTACTGCATGTTCATGTTCTTCAATGCTGATTAAATAACCTTGTTGTTTTAAATCTTCGATTAATTGTTTACGGCATTCATAACGGTCAAGACCAGCATATTTACCAGTATTTTCTGCCATTGTACCATCATTATTAATTACTACAATCTGTTCTAAATTATGGCGAGCACCCATATCAAAGTCATTAGGGTCATGAGCTGGTGTTACTTTTACTGCACCAGTACCAAATTGTGGGTCTACATAACTATCAGCCAAAAGTGGTATACGACGACCAACGATTGGTAAAATTAAAGTTTTACCTACTAAATCGCTATAGCGTTCATCATCAGGGTGAACAGCTACGCCAGTATCACCAAACATAGTTTCAGGACGAGTTGTAGCGATTTCTACAAATCTATCTTCGCCTTCAACTTGATATTTTAAATGATATAAATGACCTTGTTCATTTTGATGTTCTACTTCAATATCGCTAAGTGCTGTATTGCAGTGTGGGCACCAGTTAGTTATGCGTTTACCTTGATAAATTAAACCTTTTTTATATAATTGTACAAATACTTCACGAACGGCATGAGAGCAACCTTCATCCATAGTGAAACGTTCTCTATCCCAATCACAAGAAGAACCAAGTGTACGAATTTGATATTTTATGCGATTGCCATATTTTTCTTTCCATGCCCAAGCATGTTCTAAGAATTTTTCTCTACCAATATCATAACGAGATACACCTTGTTCACGAAGTTGTGCATCTACTTTTGCTTGAGTTGCTATACCTGCATGGTCAGTACCAGGCATCCATAAAGTATTGTATCCTTGCATTCTTCTAAAACGAATTAAAATATCTTGCAAAGTATTATCCATAGCATGTCCCATATGAAGCTGACCTGTTACATTTGGTGGTGGCATTACAATGCTAAATGATTTTTTAGTTTCATCTACTTCTGCATGGAATAATTTATTTTCTTCCCAATATTGATACCATTTTTTTTCAAAAGATTGCGGGTCATAAACCTTTGGAATATTTGTTTCTTCCATCAAAAAATACCTCCTATTTTTCACACAAAAACTAAAGTTATTCAATTAAATCAGGCAAAAATCACAAAAAAAAATCTCTTTCATTCCTCATAAAAGGACGAAAGAGATATCTTCGCGGTACCACCTAATTTTTCTTATCTAAATTTATAAATCAACTACATAAAATTCAGATAAAACTTCATTACATAACGCTGTATCTGCGCTCATACTTAATATTATTTCGGTATGAGGACTCCAAAGCTACTTTCTAGATACTGGGTTGGAAAATTTTTCAGCTATAAATTTTCTCTCTGCACAACTCAATTATATCTATACTCTCTTTTTCATTGTCTTTTACAAAACATTAAATTGTATAAGATATATTAGCATAATTTCAGAGCGAAGACAACTCTTAACTTCTTAATATATTTGTGTTATAAATATTATTATTGATGCTCACCAAAACGATTATTTACAAGTTCACTCAAAGCTTTAATAGCTTCTTGTTCATCATCACCTTCAGCAGTTATAAGCACTTGTGTACCACAAGATAATCCTAAATTGATTATAGGAATGATATTTTTCCCATCAGCAGTGATACCTTTTGCTGTATATGTGATTTTAGACGTATATCTACGTCCCATTTGAGCAAGCATTGCTGCTGGTCGTGCATGAACTCCTGATTTATTAATAATCGTAACTAAAGCCTCCATTAGTTTTCCTCTTTTCTTTTGAATTATTTTTTCATTATTCTAAGTATTAGTATAAATTAATCAATTAATTAGTTATATTTATTATATAAATATTTTCTAACTTATGCAATATATTTTCTTTATAGTCTAAGCGAGGTGCTTTTATTATGAAATATGATTTAACAACAGGGTCTGTTTCGATGACTATGTTAAAATTTTCACTGCCTATGATTTTAGGCAATCTTATGCAACAGTTATATAATATCTCCGATACTTTAATTGTTGGTCATTTTATTGGCACAGATGCCTTAGCTGCTGTTGGTGCAAGCTATGCCTTAATCATTTTTTTGACCTCAATATTATTAGGTCTTTGTATGGGTAGCGGAGCTTTATTTTCGATATTTTATGGTGAAAAAGATTATTTTAAATTAAAATCTAGTATTTTTATTTCTTTCATCTTAATATTAATACTTACAATAATAATAAATATTTTTATTTTTATCTATATTGATGAAATCATTTATTTTATGCAAGTTCCTAGCGAAATTTTCGATTTGACTTATACATATCTTTATATTATTTTCATCGGATTTAGTTTTTCTTTTGTTTATAATTATTTCACTTGTCTACTTCGTGCTATTGGCAATTCAAAAACACCACTTATCTTTTTAGCAAGTTCTGCCCTTTTTAATATTATTCTTTCCATTATTTTAGTCGTTAATTTTCAAATGGGTGTGGCAGGCTCTGCTCTTGGAACAGTAATAGCTCAAGGTTTTTGTGCCTTAGGTCTAACAATCTACACTATAAAAAAATGCCCTGAATTAATTCCGCAAAAAGAACATTGCAAATTTGATTTAGCTATGATAAAAGATATTTCTAATTCTTCATTATTAACATCAACACAACAATCTATAATGAATTTTGGAATTTTACTCGTACAAAATCTTGTAAATAGCTTTGGTGCAACAGTAATGGCAGCCTTTACCGTTGCTGTAAAAATAGACTCACTAGCTTATATGCCTGCACAAGATTTTGGCAATGCTTTTTCTACTTTCATTGGGCAAAACTACGGTGCTAAAAAAACAGATAGAATTCAACAAGGTATTAAATCTGCTATAAAAATCTCATTCCTATTTTGTTTAATTATATCTGTTGGCGTCTTTATCTTTGCTCGCCCTCTAATGACAATTTTCATTGATAGTTCTGAAACGGAAATTATCAATATCGGTGTGGATTATCTCCGCATAGAAGGTAGCTTCTATTTTGGCATTGGCATTTTATTTTTATTATATGGATTTTATCGTGCTACTAACTTCCCTAGCATGTCTGTAATCTTAACCATTATTTCATTAGGCACACGTGTAGGACTTGCCTATTACCTTGCTAGCATACCTTCTATCGGAGTAATCGGTATTTGGTGGTCTATCCCTATCGGTTGGGCGTTAGCAGATATTTTTGGCATTGTCTATTATAAACGAAAAATTAAACAACTCCATTTTTAACTTCTACTAATTCTATGACTTCTTCTACCTTTGATTTAGCATTCATTGAAAATACTTCTATGACATGTTTTACTAAATTCACTGCTATATCTTTATCAACTGTATCAAAATAAAAGTCGATTTCATACAGATTTTTCTTTTCATTTCTTCTATAGCCCCAATCATTTAAAAAGCCCACTACATTAATTTCTAAAGCTTTTTGTACCATTTCATAAAGGAAATATATCGACGCTTCATTTTCTTCTTTCCATAAATTTTGTTCATTATCTTCTATAGTGATTTTCATCAATAAAGTCTTTTTCGTGAATTCTCGCCATGAGATATAACCTAATTTTTCATATCGTCCTACGAAGATATCTAAGTATAATTTATAATCATCAATTGAACAATTTTCATATTTTTTGATATCTCCCTTATCGCCAACTAAACCATAATGTTTAACGATTTTATCATCTTCAAACCAACATTCCACATAAGAAAATTGTTCATCTCTTTTATATAATGTCAAAGCTAAATTTTCTACTTCTTTATCATTTTTTAAATGTTCATTATGATTTTCTTGAACTTTTTTATTACTATCTTTAGCCAAAACTAAAGATAATTTTTTCTTTTTATTATAATAAGTTAATTTTATTTGATAATCTCTATCTATCTCTATTTCCTGCAATTTATATTCAATATCATATTTATCATAAGTCAATAAATTATCTTTTATGTCGGTATACTCTTTAATTAACCAATCCATATTTATCTTTGATAACATCGCTCTATTCATGGTAAAAACAATTTTTACTGTTATATCATCTAACTTTACCATACAAGTACAATAAGGATTATTTTCTTGCCATTTATTGCCCTTTAAAAATTCTTTTACCTTCTGCAAAGACTCCTCATGACAAATTACTCCATCTACAGCTTGCATTTTCTCTTTTAAATGCTGTTTATACATTTGTCGATTTTTAAAAAATGCATCATCTTCTGGCTTTATATAATGACATAGCATTTCTTCTAAGCTACAATTTGCCTTTATTTCCTCTTGTAAAACTTTAAATTCATAATCATCCGGCACAAGAGATAAGCCCTTTTCTATGGAAACCATTGCTTTTTCTTTTTCGCCAAAATGATATTGTAATTTTGCTAAATTCAACCAACCCCATGGATAATCAGCTTCTTCTTGTACACCTTTTTGTGCATAACTATATGCTTTTTCCAAATCACTGCAATAAGTCAAAGCCACTGAATAACGATAATACCATGCACCTGAGCCTTTAGCATTTTTTTCTGAATAAGGCATCCAATTTATCACTTTGTAATAATATTCATATATATCAATATTATTGCCTGCATATGCATACCATAAAGCAATATTTAAATCTTCCTTTGCTTCTTCCAAAGTAAACAATTTTTGCTCTATACCTTTTTTAACAAAATCTTCTAAATAATAAAAAATCTTGTAAAAGTATCCATCAGTCCAAGACTCTAATATATCAATATCCTCTTTAGTCAATAATGATTTTTTCCCCATGTTTACACCTTCTTTATCGGCTACTATATTTATATTTTACCACAAAAAAAGAGTTATAACGAAATAAAAAATCGTTATAACTCTGTTTACTCTATTTTAACGAATGAAATTTGTCATTATTTTTGCTTCTGTTTCTGGTATTTGTACACCATTATTTTTACCTGCTTCAATGCATTTTAAAATCCATGCCATATTATTACCTAAAACACGCATAATTTGCATACCTTCTGCATCTTTTTTCACTTCATCTGGTGTATTACCATGTACTACATTCCAATAATTTGCAGAAACTACTGGCATTTGATGATAAGTAAAATATTTAGCAAGTACATCTAAAGTTGCAGTTGTACCAGCACGTCTAGCGGAAGCGATAGCAGCTGCTGGTTTGTGTAATAAATCTTTACCTGCTAAGCTAGATAATCTATCCATAAAAGAAATGATTTCTCCAGATGGAGATGCCCAATATACAGGAGAACCTACTACTAAACCATCTGCAGTTTTTACTTTTTCTGCAATACTTTTGATAATTTCTGTTTCTGGTACTGCATGAATTATTTCTGCTTGAATACCTTGTTTTTCTAAAGTTTGTGCTATTTCACTAAGAGCTGTATATGTACAACCTTTTTCGCGTCTACTACCATTTAATAATAAAACTTTCATTGAAATTCAACCTTTCTTACTAGAAATAAATCCTATCTAAATTATATGCTTATAATCAAAAATAATCAATAATACCTCAAAAATGCGATTTCATTTATTAAATTAATATAACTTTATAATTTATAAAAAACAAAAAAGGCTTTACAGAAAATCTGTAAAGCCTATAATTTCAAATGGTGCGGAAGACAGGACTTGAACCTGCACGCCGAAAGACACTAGATCCTAAGTCTAGCGCGTCTGCCAATTCCGCCACTTCCGCATTTGGCACTCGCGTCGAATGCGAGATTTATTATATCACTATAAAATGTTTTTTGTCAACACTTTTTTTTAATTTTTATGATTTAAATATTTTTGCTTCTAAACCTATTTTTCTTAATAAACTATCCATATTATCCACACCTACAGTTCTGCCTGCAACTAAAGGAATTTTTGCACAAACTTTTGCATCATCTAAAGCATCATGATGTTTAAATTGTATCTGAAAAAATTCTCCCAATGTATTCAATTTATGATTTGGTAACTGTGGCCATACTTTTCTAGCAATTTGAACAGTACATGCTGTTTTAAACTGTGGTTTAGCTAAATTATATTTCCAAATACAACTGCGCAATACGCCCATATCAAAAAAAGCATTATGTGCTATAACTATTCGATTATCTAAATACATACGTAAATCATTCCATATATCTGCAAAAGTAGGTGCATTTTCTACCATTTGCGGAGTAATGCCATGTATTTTTATATTACCTTCTTCAAAAAACATTTCTGGCGGTCTTATAAGTGAATTATAACTATCCACCATTCTACCATTTTCAATAACAACTACAGCTACACTACACGCACTATCACGATTTTTATTAGCTGTCTCAAAATCTATACTTGTAAAATTCATCAAACTCATCTTTTACCTCTAAAAAAATTCTATTCAAATATAAAAGCATTATAACAAAAAATTTTTCTAAAAAAAATAGATTGATTTTAGTTCAACATATCTTTACCCTAAAATCAATCTATTTAAATTTATTATTTATTGCGTTTTTCTATCAAATATTCATCAATAGCTTTAGCAGTTTTTTACCTGCACCCATAGCCAAAATAACAGTTGCAGCTCCTGTTACAATATCGCCACCAGCAAAGACACCTTCTTTTGTAGTTTTTCCTGTTTCTTCATCAGCTATGATATTACCTCTCTTATTTGTCTGCATATCTGGAGTAGTTGATTGTATCAATGGATTTGACCCTTGACCAATAGCGATAAGCACAGTATCCACATCAATATCAAATTCTGAATTACTTATTTCCACAGGGCGTCTACGACCTGAAGCATCAAGTTCGCCTAATTTCATTTTTATACAACGAATGGCTTTTACATATCCTTTTTCATCTCCTAAGATAGCTACAGGGTTATTCAATAATTTAAATTCTATACCTTCTTGTTTGGCATGTTCTACTTCTTCACGTCTTGCTGGTAATTCTTTTTCACTTCCACGATAAACAATATATACTTTTTCTGCTCCCAAACGCAAAGCAGTTCGAGCAGAATCCATAGCTACATTACCGCCACCTACTACAGCCACATTTTTCCCTACATTAATAGGCGTAGCATATTCTGGAAAACGATATGCTTTCATTAAATTGCATCTTGTCAAAAATTCATTTGAAGAATATACCCCATTTAAATTTTCACCAGGAATATTCATAAAATGAGGTAAACCTGCTCCTGTAGCAATAAATACAGCATCAAAATTAAATTCTTGCATAAGCTCATCCACTGTGAATAATTTACCTACTACAGAATTCACTTCTATTTTTTCTTCACAATTTTGCATGCAATAATCGGCTACAAATCTTTCCAAACGACCAATACCCACAGGTTTACCTTTTATTCCCATTACACAATATTTTTCATCTTGATTTTCTTGAGGACAAATGCGTTCACAAATAGCAGGCAAACTACTAGCTTCTTTGATTTTTGTATTTGCCCCTTCAAAATCGCCTTCCTTTATTTTAGCAATAAAAGCTGGTATATCGATATCTACAGGACAACCTTCTCTACAATGTGGCACTTTACAATGAAGGCAACGATTAGCTTCTGCTAAGGCTAATTCTTCTGTATATCCTAAAGCCACTTCATCAAAATTATTTCTGCGAACATTAGCATCTTATTCTGGCATTTCATGTTTTTGCATTACTAAAAAAGGTATATTATTTTTCCTCCATTTCTTCAACCTTTTTAACTAAACGACAAATATGGTCTTTTTCAATTTCCTCTTTAGGTCTATACATACGTTGTCTTTCCATCAAATTCACAAAATCTACTAAATGTCCATCAAATTCTGACCCATCTACACAAGCAAATTTTGTTTCATCACCAACTTGTACACGGCAACCGCCACACATTCCTGTACCATCTACCATAATAGGATTTAGACTAACAATCGTTTTAATATTATATGGTCTAGTTGTATCAGCTACAGTTTTCATCATAATAACAGGTCCAATAGCTACTACTTCAGCAATATCAATTCCTTTATCAATTAATTGCTGTAGTGCTGTCGTTACAAATCCTTTTATACCATAAGAGCCATCATCTGTATTGACATACTCCCCATGCCTAAAGGCAGGGGATTCTTGGATACAAACGATACTT
>OJRY01000760.1_pt1 | contig 29179 bp, 31 predicted proteins | sample 1599311 | NCBI WGS metagenome assembly OJRY01 (sample SAMN04168657, study PRJEB22393) | human gut metagenome | biome: human gut microbiome; feature: stool | host: Homo sapiens | collected 2014-03-20 | reverse complement strand
TTCTCTTCCATAAATTTCTTCTTTAGATATGATTGATTATTTCATTCATTTTATCAATAAGCACTTTCATTTGCTCCGCATTAATCCTGCGTCCTCCGTAAATCACCGGCCGCACTTCACGAATAAACTTCGCAATCTCTTCAACCTCCATCCCCGTTTTCCGGGCAATCCGGTGAAAAGAGCGTTCATCATCCGCTACCTCTTCAATGTCTACCTGAATCTCCCTTCTCAACTCTTCGGCAAAATAAGTAAACTTCTTCCGCACCAAGTCGTCATGGTCCTTCTTTTGAAAATACAGTGTACCTATCAGTTCGGTAAATTCGAGAGATCTATTTGCCGGTTCACGTATGACAGGGATAACCCGCTGCCGCCTCTTTGCCGTAAATATCATAAAGAAAAGAATGGCAATCATCGTCAGATACAAAGCCCAGCGAAGCGGTGGCTGCGAAAGGAAATAGCGGAAAGGGGACTTCTGCACTTGTACCGTTTCTTTCATATATCCTTCCGTGCGAAGAACAGGAAGATCTCCCATGTGCGACAGCAAACGGAAGAGATAGGCTCCATTTCCTCCATCCAACATCCCGTAGTTTGTAAAAAGCAAAGGAGTGGAAACTAAAATAATCTCTCCTTTACCATGCCGGTAGGACATCGCGACAGGTATACACGAAAGACTATCCGTCACCAAAGAATCCGCTTCGGTCTCATAGCGAAACTCGTTCGAGTCAATCACCCTTTGTGCCAGGACCTCACTCCGGAGCGAATCCATCCAAAAGTAGGACGAGCAGAATTGAGGATAAAAATAAAAAGTCCGGCGTGAATACACTGTAGAATCTCCCACCCAGCATATACTGTCTTTTGCCAACAGAGAAGCGGCATATTTCTTTAAAGCCATCGGACTGAAATAAGAATAGTAAGTTCTGAAATCCAACGTATCTTCCAAATTTGTACCAAATAAGGTACTCACTAACATTATTTTATTGCCCCGATCAGCCATCCGCAGCAAAGCCTTCACATCCACACTCGACAATATCAAGTCATCAGCTATGGCCAATATACCTTTACACTGCCCTACCGTATCCTCTTGTTCCAACTGATAGAAACTTTTCTTCGACAGCGCATATCCATGCGGCAAGGAAGACGACAACAGGCTATCGAACACCTCACAACCGAAAGGCTGTTTGTCGTAATGACCGAAAGTCGGTTTCCACACAAATTTCTTCGGCAAATGATATTCTACCGCAAACATGACCAACAAAAAGACTACGATAAAGATAATAAACCAACGGCTTCCTTTCACGAGACGCCTCCTTCCTCTATTTCTTCCTGTAAAGCCCGCATTGTACGGAAAAGTTCTTCCGTCGCTTCAAAATTTCCATAGCGCACCTGCAAAAAATGGTTTGTCAGTTGCCGGAAAGCAGGGAGTCGCACTTCATACAGATATTGCGTAGGAGTTTTATAAGGTTGCCATTCTATACGACCTGCATCACTCAACTGCTTCAATGTCTGCAAATAAAGCAACCGCACAGCCTCCCGGTAGTTCCTTTGAGAAAGAGCCTCGTTAATCCCTTCCGGAAAGTCGACTCCGTAAATCGTATCTTCTTCCACCGTATAAGGCAATGTTCTCTTACCGGAGCGCATGAACAGTTCGGGACGTTTCTTATAGACAAACCAACTAACCAAAAGCAGGATAACGACAGCGATACAAACCAGAATAAGTTCCGAATACTCATCAGCAAAACGGCTGCCGAATATTTCACGCAGAAATTCCCCAAACTGTCTATTGATCCATTCGAAGAGATTAATCTCCGGAGCAATCAACTCACGGTTATAGTTATACACCGGATCAGATTGCCATCGGGCAAGCTGCGCCGCATCACAGACCAACGTATCAGTCGGGGAAGTCAGATTCATTTCTCCTGCGTCCGGTGTTAGAGTTTATCAAAGTTATCTATGTCACTTTCCACCGTTATGCTGTCCACCACCTCAGATGCGTGACCGTACTGATAGACCAGACCGACAACCGTAAATATGGCTGACAAGTAAGAGCCATACAACATCAGGACAGAGAACAGATATTGTGCAAAGTTCAGTCCGACAGAAGACCCTGCTTCACCACCGTCACTCATGGTAAATACCATTTTCACGATATAGATTATATACCACGGTATGGAAACGATTCCCTGCAACACGCTGGCAATAAGTCCCATCACAATAAGAATCAGGAAAACCCCTCCCCAAGTGGCAAATCCCAACCGGAAGGTCTTCCTGAATGCCTCCATTAACGAAATATCCTCAAACAAATAAATCGGAGCCATCAAGGCAAGAGGTATGGCAAATGCAAACAATAACGGAAGAGTGAGCAGTAACGTAAATGGGGTCAACACTGCCAACAGCACTATAATGATAACGGCAAGCAGAAACAAAAAGCTACAGAACACCCCTATAATGAATAATCTTTTGATATTACGAAGTAATAACGGTTTTATATCGTTAAAGAGAATTCCATTCAGACGTTCTTCCCGTTCAATGTACAACCGGATCATGGCATAAATTAAAGAGGTCAACAACAAGGCTCCCAAAAATGAAAAAAAGACAAGTCCTGCATAATTGAATGCGAACGAAGGTCCGAAAACGGATAACGGATCATCTCCCATTCCACCTGCCGCCTGCATAGCGGTAAGATCCGTCATACCGCCCATCAACCCGCTAAAATTTGCCGCTTGAAGCAAACAGACCGGAAGTATCAGATACGTTGCATACTTCAGCAACTGCTTCCAATTTTCCTTTATAAAATCAAAAGAAGCATTCAGCTTCTCACCGAAAGGACGTTTCACATACATCGCAATCTTAGGTTTCTGTGATTCCATGTTTTTTCTTATTTGGTAAATAAATATAGTAGAAAATAATAAATGCCAGTGAAGTGAGAATTACACCAAGCCTCAGCATATCCGGAAGTTCCGTATGACGGGTTATAAACCCTTCTATAAATCCTGCCATTATAAATACGGGGACAGTGCCTATAACTATTTTCAGCCCGCGCTTCGCTCCCCGACGGAAGGATTCAACCCTCGAATAAGTCCCGGGAAACAGCCATCCGTTACCTAAAGCCAGCCCGGCGGCACCTGCCACAATAATTGCCCAGATTTCGAGCGTACCATGCAGCCAGACGGCAAGGGTAGACTCCCAAAGCAAACCGTGCTGATAAAAGAAAGTCTGAAAGGCTCCTATCATAATCCCATTGGAGAGAAGCATATAGCCTGTACCGAAACTGGTCAGCAGTCCCATTGCAAAGCAGTTGAAAGATACCATAACGTTGTTGAGCGTAATCCCCAGAAACATCGGAACTTCATCCGAACCGTTATAAACCGCCATCGGCTCCCCATTGGCTATATTGTCCAATGTCATGTCCACATAGCCGTTTCCTAGAATCAAGCGGACGAAATCCGGATCGTTCGCAGCAGACAATACTCCAATCAGTGCGCTGGCAACGAAAATAATAAAAGAAACCAGTAACTCGCGACGTGCATCATACATCGTTTGCGGCACTTCCTGCGTCCAAAAGGTGATAATCCGTGTCCACTTCTCGCGTTTGTTCCGATAGATTTCGTTGTGCAACGCCGAAGCCAGATTATTCAGATAAATAGTGATGCGGGAAGTCGGGAAATGTGTCTGGGCGAATGCCAGATCAGCAGTCAGGTCTGTATACGCATCCGCAAGTCGGTCGGGAGACAAGCCGACAGCCTGCTCCACAATCTTCTCTGTCTCTTTCCATTTTTCAATGTTCCGACGGATAAACGTAACCTCTTTCATGCTTTTCAGTAAATTCCGGATAAGTTTTGTCCGAAACCGGAAGCAAAAGTAAGAGAATTATAATATATTTGCAACGGAATCCTAAAAATGTTTAACCATAAATGGCAGAATCCACGATAATAACCGGACAATTTGTTCGTATCAGCCAAACACCCGCCAGTATCGGTGAACGTCTGATCGCTTTGATCATTGATTATTTTCTGATCGGGCTTTATCTCTATTCTACAATTGCCCTTATTGCAAAGTTACACTTGCCATCGGGATTCAACCTGTTCTTTTTTCTGTTTATCGTTTATCTGCCCATACTCGGCTACTCCTTTCTCTGCGAAATGTTCAATCACGGACAGAGTTTCGGAAAAAGATTGATGAATATCCGTGTGGTAAAGTTGGACGGTTCTACTCCCAGCATTGGTTCTTACCTGCTACGCTGGCTTCTTTTCATAGTTGACGGACCATTGACAAGCGGTTTAGGCATCTTTGTCATCCTGCTGACCAAGAATAGTCAGCGTCTAGGTGATCTCGCTGCCGGAACAATGGTGATTAAAGAAAAGAACTATCGAAAAATACACGTCAGTCTTGACGAATTTGACTATCTGATGAAGAATTACCGTCCGGTCTACCCTCAATCCGCCGACTTATCATTGGAACAGGTAAATGTGATTACCCGTACACTGGAGTCCGGAGAAAAAGACCGCATACGGCGCATCTCAGCACTTGCCAAAAAGGTACAGTCACTTCTTTCCATCACTCCGCAGGATGGTAATCAGGAAAAATTTCTCCAGACGGTATTAAGAGATTATCAATATTATGCGTTAGAAGAAATATAGGGTACTTCTTCCATCTTCATCAATTCCCATCCCCGAAATTGCATAACAATACAATGCAATTGTGTTCCCTGTGTCAGTTGGCGGACACGAGGAGCAATGGCATAACCTTTTATCTGTTCCACAGCTTCCGCCCACTGGGATTCCGCTTTCGAATCAAAATCTTTCACAGAAAGATATTTCAACTCCAATATATAGCTGTGAGCGACGTCATTATAACGCTGCAGGTCGGGCATAAGAAATAAATCGCAAAAACCATGATTCAATTCCAGCTCTGGAGCAAGCAAATAGTAAACGTTCAGACTCTAGTAAGCCGTAAAGAAACCTTGAATATTCCGTTCACCCTCAATGCCACTGCGGACAGAAGAGTTTTCCACATAAGCATGTGCTATAAATACCAACGCTTCCCTCCAATGACCATCGTAGGCCATGTCGCCACATAAGTCGGTTAACTTATTCAGATCTATCGATTGATGGCTCTGATACTCCTCCAATAAATACTCATAATATTGTTTGCGCACATTATTATTAGGAATCCCCAAAACGAGCCTGGTACGATAAGTACCGACAATCGTCAGCATACCGTAATAGAACAGCAAACTGGGAAATATCTTTTCGTCAGTAAGCATCTTTGCCGGAAAAGTAGTAAACAAGTCCGTTACTATCTGTCCCTCTTCAGCTATCTTGAACAGGACACCTTTACGGTTCTCATCCAGCTTATCCAAACGGATAAGTTTCTGCATCTTACCGTAGTCAGTACGGGTATTAGGGTCAATCATCATTTCCGGTGAATGTCCATAAGTTATATAATTGCGCAGATAATACAGCACCATGTCACTATTGAACATCCGAGGGTCTTTATCAAGACACTGCTTAGCAAAGCAATAATTATCATACCAAGGTTTCATCTCCGCTATCATCTCCTCAATATCCCCGTTCAATTGCCCCGCTTCCTTATAATAACGAAACATCTCACGCACTTCCACTTCACTGAATCCCAACAGCATATTAAATTGAGGCTCTGTGGAAATATTCCATCCGATATTAAAACCGCTCGTCAAGTCGTCCAAAGTCACCGGGCTGACGCCAGTCATAAAAATGCGGTCAAACATCCCTTTAAACTTCTTGAATACATCGCGATAGAAACCACTGGCATGCGTCAAGGCATGGTAAATTTCCTCCCCTTTTTCATTCAGCACCGTATTGGTGAAGTTATCATATTCGTCAATGATAAGATAAAGAAGTGCTCCCGTCTTTTTTGCCTGCAAGTCGAGGTAGTTGAGCTTATTCGCATAGCCTTCCAACTTCTTCACCTCCTCCGCAAATCCCGGATAATAATAAGATTCATAAGTAGATGCTACATCATTCAAAACAAGACAGCAATAATCGTTAAAATTCCGTTCCAACGCCTCTATGTTTCCGCCAATACGTGAAAAGTCTAAATATACCACTTGATATTTCCCTTGTAAAGGAGTGGGTTGACGCCCAATCCACAGACTACCGAAAAGATTTTGGAAACGTTCTTTCATGGCAATGTCATAATACGACCGCAACATGCCTATCAACAAACTCTTTCCAAAACGACGGGGACGAATGAAGAACAAATAATTAGGTTGGTTCTCCAACAAAGGCAGAAACATCGTCTTATCCACATAATACAGATTCTGCTCCATCACCGTCACAAAATTGGATACACCGTAGGGTATTCTCTTCACATTTTCCATTGCTTTCTATTTACTATTAAGTAGTATCACAAACACATCTCTCACAAAAGTAAGCAAATCCTTTCAGAATATGAAAACATAAACAATATATTTCTCACTTTCCTTGCTGACACAAGCCACTCTCATAGAATTTTAAAACACTCTTTTTATTATCACTTGTCACTTCCTGAGGTTAATCATCTCATAATCAATTACAAAGCAGTGACAATAGCCGGTGATAATAGAGTGACAATAGGAGATAATGTACTTTCCATTGTCACTTCTGTAACTCGCCCGACACAATATATTTACAGCTTAACAACCAGATATACAGTTCCTTTGTTCGTATGCCGGGAAGGTATTCCCTCTTTCTGAAGTAACCGTCCAAAGTGGTATGCCTTGCCGGAAGACAAAGAAATCGTTGTCTTTTTCTGCAAATAATCGAGGATTTCTACCGGAGAAAAGTATTCTCCCTCCGTACTACCCGCTTCCGCAACCTTAAAATAACGGTAAAACAACTGTATGGCAGGCGGAGTCTGTTCGAACTCACGGTTAGTCTGTGTCAAGATAGCCTCATCCTTCTCGTCAAACCAATACCGCTCACCATGATAAATCTCGTACATCGCCTGCGCATACAACTGTTCATAATCGATCGGACGTGTAGTATCAATCGTATCTTTTACCTCAATACAAATAAAACGACGGCTACCGGACGGATCAGTCAGCAAATCCTTCTGATTGCTGGTTCCTATGAACGATGCATAACGCTGCAGCTCCTGCACCGAATTTCCGTATGGCTTCCGTACATTAACCACCGGTTTTTGCAAAATGTGTTTCAAGAAGCCCTGTTGCGTCAATGAGATCTGATCAAACTCATCAATATTTATCAACGCAAAACGATTCAGATACATTTCCGCATCCCGCTTACGGCTGAAATCAATGCTGTCCGTATAATAGCTGCGAAGTTCCGGTGGAATCAGATCCCGGCAAAAAGTAGATTTATGCGTACCTTGCGCACCATACAGTAATGGAGATGTACTATTAGCGTGCTGTTTGTCAAATCCACGCCAATGAGCGACCATATTCAGGAACCAACGATGGAAAAGCATGGACCAATGCGGATTATCGCAAGGAACACGTGCGGCAAGTTCCACGATACGGTCTTTATGATCCCAATTGGGCAGATGAAACATAAAATCCTCCAACGGATTGTACACAGGCACGCGGTTTGAATGCAGATAACGGTCCACATCCCTGTCCCACACGGCAATACCTTCACCCTGCGCATCCAGTAGAATACTGTTCTGCATCCGCTTGTCCAACGGACGAAAACGGAAATAAAATGAACAACGTTCCCGATATTCCACCTCTCCCATCTGGGTATTATACCGAAACTCATACCGACGGTTCATAAATTCGTCCGTTTGCAAAGACAGACGTTGTTCTTTCGTCAGACCATCCTGTCTGGCAAATCCCTGACACTCCTTATATACATTCCCTATCATCTCCCGAACCAACATAGGTTGTTTGTTGGCATAATACCGATGAAGTGTACGCCTCGTCACCTCTTCTTCGGGAATGCCTGCATGGAAGCAGTTCTCCGCAAGTCTTACCACCAACGGCTGCAGGTCGTCGCTTCTCCGCCATCCCTCTTCCATCTCCTCAAATGTCTTCCGCAAGACAGATTCGTAGAGCAATGCCAACGCGTCTTTCGTCTCATATCCCGGCACCGTACGGTTCAACGGTGACTTCTCGGCAGCCATCTTCTCCCGATAAGTAGTCTCCTTCGGCATTCCTAAGGGTTGCGAAAGATAGAAAGGCACGGAATCTTTCCGGTAATACGGCTCCGGATCATGACTCAAACGGGAATATTGTTCCAAATGCGGTTCTTTCAACTGAATTTCAAAAGGGATTTGCGGCTGATAACATTTTACCGCCAGCCGATAGGCGTGCGCCTGAAAAAGTTCAGCTTCTTCCCGTATTTGCGGCAAAGTACCATCGGGACGGGTGAAACACACCCAGATCTTTACGGTCTTTTCACTTGAACCCGCAAAGGCTAATTTTGTCTGCGGCAATTCTGCGGCCCTCTTCTTTACTAATTCCACTTCCGCTTTTCCGGCTAATGGCCCCACACTCAATTCCACGACACCATTGTAACTTTTCATTCGTTTCACACCCGCCACACGTCCGAAAACGGCAGCAGGAATTATTTTAGGAAGTCTGTCGGCAAGAGTACAACGGTCTCCGGGTACAACAAAATGCAGGGCTTGGCGCAATCCGCTTACGGGACGAGTCTTTATCTCTGTTTTTATTTTCTCCACCAATGAATCAAGTGCCAATACGCTTAACGTTTCCACGCCTTCCTTTTCCCTGATTTGTGTAATTTTCATTTCTATCCTATCAAATGTTCTATATATCCTTCAAAGGTAAGTATAAAAAAAAGACAAAACAAACTTTTATCACCTTATTGTCGAAAGTTATTCCCTTGCGGTCGTTTATCCGCTAAAGTGCCTTATTTAAGCAGATATAAGCCGTGAATTAAGTTGTTTATCCGACTTATTTAATGTATCTTTGCAGCAATAAGAATTCGTTTTACATACATGAACCGTTCGGTTCACGTGCGAGAACCCGAAAGCCCACGCATGTCATCCGAACACTTCACATACGTGAAACGAGAACGTGGTTCCTACAAAATACATTAGTCGAGCCTTGTCTGTATGTTAAGGTTACTGGTCTTTGTTCTAATACACGCGGCATCTTTAAGTTAACAAGACTATTAATCTACAAAAACAAGCGGCATTATGGCAGCAGAGTATGACTTCCGGAGAAAACCGGATGAAAAGGGAAACGGGGAGCTCCAACCTTTCTATCCCCGAATTGTATCCAAAGGGACAATCGACAGCAAACAGCTTTTCCGTGAGATAGCGGAAGCTTCTTCTTTTACCGAAGGAGATTTGGAAGGAATCATGGTTTCCCTCCAGAACAAGGTGTCTTACTATCTCAGTGAAGGTTTCCACGTGAAATTAGGAGAAATCGGATATTTCTCTTCGAGCCTGACAGCCCGTCCGGTGATGGAAAAGAAAGAAATCCGTTCTGTTTCCATCTGGTTCGACAATGTGAATTTCAGAGCGACAAAGTGGTTTCGCCGCCATTGCGCCGGAACAGTGACCCGTGCTAAGTTTGGATTTCAAGAATCCTCAAACTTGCCGGAAGAGACACGTTTCGCACGATTGGATACCTTTTTGAAGAAGAACTTCTTCATCACCCGCAGAGAATACAGTCAAATAACGGGGTTATTGAAAGGAAAAGCACTGCGTGAGCTCAATCTCATGGTCGAAAATGGCATTCTTAAGACACGGGGAACCGGGAATCGGATAGTATACTTAAAGGCTGATAATCAAGAGAATAACCTATAAATCAGTAATAATTAAGGTGATAATAGAAAATACGTTTTCTTCTATTATCACCTTATTATCACCCGCTATTGTCACCAAATTTCACCTGACTATCAATAGATTAAGCCAGAAAAGTGACAAGTGACAATTAAAAGAGGGGTTTATCTTACAGTGAGACCGGACACCGTTTAGTCCACCTGTCCCAGAGAATTTCCGTATTCCATTTCTCCTTGAACCACAAAGAGAACTTCTTCCGGATCGTATTCTCCCATTTCATCCTTTTTGGCTTCTTTCACAATGTAAGCCACAACCTCTTCCAGATCAATATCAACATATCCATCCGCATCGGGCTGAGCATCAAGGATTCCACTTTCAGAGTAATACTCGTCAATCAAATCGAGGAAATAATACAACTCGTCATCCGAGAATTTCTCCTTCAGTTCTTGAGGCAGATAGTTTTTGATAAACTCGATGGTCTTTTCGTCATCGGCATCTGCTAATAAAAAATCGTCTTCCAGTCCCATTTTTTTTAAGTATTAAGTGATAAGTATTAAGTATTATCGACTATAAAAGCTTCTTCACCTTTTCTGCGAATACCGGTTTGCCAACTGCACCTACCTGTTTGTCTACTATTTCACCGTTCTTGAAAAACAATACAGTAGGAATATTACGGATACCATATTCAGCAGCCATATCACCATTTTCGTCTACATCGCACTTACCGATGATTACTTGTCCTTCAAACTCCGCAGCCAATTCTTCAATGATAGGAGCCACCATCTTGCAAGGGCCACACCAAGGAGCCCAAAAATCTACAACAACCGGTTTTCCTTCTGCAAGAACCTCTTTATAGTTGCTGTCTGTAATTTCTAAAGCCATTTTTTTAAGTATTAATTATTAAATGTTATTTTGTTAGCTTATTCTCGCCACAAATATAATCAATTTATATGAAATCCCAGTTCGGGACGTTCCTTTAAATATGTTATTAAATCCCGCCCCACCGAAAGCTTAATCGGACGAGAAATCAAATCAATTGACATGTGACTTATATCGGCATCATCCGTCACTTTAAAATACAATTCCGTATTTCCCGGATGTTCTTTGGTCAGAGTGGCAAGCTCAGTAACCAAAGCCGAGTTCAAGACTGACAGAGGAATGATAATCGTGATCTTCTGTACCAGTTCTTCTTTCACGTCGGGAAGAAGTTCCATAGAAGTGATTTTCACTTCCAATTCATCCTGTCGCCATTGTTTCGCTTGGCAACGGGCTTTAATATATAGGAACGTTCCTTCGTTGAGATATCCCTGATAAGTCACCCAGTCATTTCCCCAGAATGGGATTTCGGTAGAACCGGAATAATCTTCAATCTTAGCAATACCATACGGATTTCCATTCTTGCTGACTCCGCGACGAACACTAGTCACAATCCCTCCCATCGTTATTTCACGACCAACAAGTGCAGCTTTATCTTCCAAATCCGCCATCCGTGTATTGCAGACATGTTCCAACACGATAGAGAATTCATCCAACGGATGAGCGGAAAGATAAATACCTACCAAATCACGTTCGCGGTTCAAGCGATCAAGATCACTCCAACGTTCTACACCTTGAGGAATTTCAGGAGTTGCAACATCAATAACGTTTTCACCACCGAACAAAGAGTTGAAAGCAGCTGCCTTATCTGCCTGATAGCGGTTACCATAGCGCATCAATGTTTCCAGAAATACTTCACCCTTAGAATTTACAGCAAAGTATTGCTCCCGCTTCAGTTCCGGGAAACTATCAAACCCTCCGGCTAATGCCAGACACTCCATATTCTTCTTGTTGCAGGCATTCAGGTTGACACGTTGCACAAAGTCGAATATACCGAGGAAAGGACCATTCTTACTACGTTCCTCCATAATACTATGGACAGCAGCTTCACCTACACCTTTGACAGCCCCTAGTCCAAAACGGATATTACCATCATGGTTTACTGTAAACTTCAGGTTACTTTCGTTTACATCCGGCCCCAGCGTCTGAATACCCATTGCCTTACATTCGTCCATCAGTTTCGTAATATCGGTAATGTTCGACAAGCTTCGGCTCATCACAGCAGCCATATATTCAGGAGGATAATTAGCTTTTAGATAAGCGGTTTGGTAAGCTACCCACGAATAACAAGTAGCATGTGATTTATTGAAAGCGTATGACGCAAACTTTTCCCAGTCGGTCCAGATTTTTTCAAGAACTTTCGGGTCATGCCCGTTCTTTCGTCCACCTTCAATAAATTTAGGTTTCATGTGGTCCAGCTTGTCACGCAGCTTCTTACCCATCGCTTTACGGAGTGCATCAGACTCACCGCGGGTAAAGTCCGCCAATAAGCGCGACAGAAGCATCACCTGTTCCTGATAAACCGTAATACCATACGTATCCTTCAAGTATTTCTCCATTACCGGAATATCATACTCAATCGGCTTACGCCCATGTTTACGGTCGATAAAATCAGGTATATAATCCATCGGCCCCGGACGATAAAGGGCATTCATGGCAATCAAATCTTCGAATGTAGAAGGCTGCAATTCGCGCAGGTACTTCTGCATACCAGCAGATTCAAACTGGAATGTACCAATCGTACGTCCGTCACTATATAATTTATAAGTAGCCGGATCAGAAATATCTATCGCATCGACATCTACTTCAACATTACGACTTAAACGGATATTTTCAACAGCTTCTTTGATGATAGACAAAGTTTTCAGACCGAGGAAGTCCATCTTAATCAACCCAGTATCTTCAATCACCGAGCCTTCATACTGGGTAACAAGCATCTTTTCGCCCGTTTCCTTATCATCAGCAGTGCTGACAGGTACCCAGTCAGTAATATCATCACGGCAAATAATCGTACCGCAAGCATGTACACCTGTACCACGCACGTTGCCTTCAAGCATTTTGGCATACTTGATCGTATCCCGCAATAGAGGATCAGATGACGCTTCCGCTGCTTGCAATTCGGGAACATAAGCAATGGCATTCGGCAAATTAAGTTTCTTGTCAGGAATCTTGTCAGGAACCAGTTTACACAAACGATCGGATTCTGACAAAGGTAGCTTTTGTACACGCGCGACATCCTTGATAGCCATCTTTGTCGCCATAGTACCATACGTAATAATATGAGCAACTTTTTCCTGACCATATTTATTTGTCACCCAACGAAGTACCTCACCACGACCGTCATCATCAAAGTCCACATCAATATCGGGCAAGGAAATACGGTCTGGATTCAAGAAACGTTCAAACAGCAAATCATATTGGATAGGGTCTATCTTCGTAATACCCAAACAATAAGCCACTGCTGAACCTGCTGCCGAACCACGTCCCGGACCTACCGACACACCCAGTTCCTTACGTGCCGCATTGATAAAGTCCTGTACAATCAAGAAGTATCCGGGGAAACCCATCGTTTTCATGATGTACAATTCGAAGTTCATTCGTTCTTTGACTTCTTCCGTTAGAGGTTCACCATAAATTCTTTTAGCTCCGTCAAAAGCCAGTTTTGCCAAATAATCTCCTTCAAGTTTTATACGATAAAGTTTATCATAACCACCCAAGCGTTTAATTTTTGCTTTCGCATCCTCTTCACTTAATACCACATTACCATGTTCATCTTGAGTAAACTCGTCGAACAAGTCTTTTTCTGTAAACTTCTCCCGATACCCCTCCTCTGTTCCGAAATCTTCGGGAATGGCGAAAGTCGGCATAATAGGCGCATGGTCGATGGAGTAGTATTCTACCTTATCAAGAATCTCCAGTGTATTGCTCAATGCTTCGGGCACGTCGGCAAAGAGTTCGTTCATCTCTTCGCGTGTCTTCATCCATTCTTGTTTGGTGTAAAGCATACGGGTAGGATCATCCAAATCCTTACCGGTACTCAAACAGATCAAACGGTCGTGCGCTTCCGCATTCTCTTCATCTACAAAGTGAACATCATTCGTACAAATCAGTTTGACATTGAATTTCTTAGCATACTCTATCAAATGTTTGTTCACATTCACCTGCAACGGGTAGCATTCGTGATTGGCACGGGGAACAGTCGCTTTATGACGTTGCAACTCCAGATAGTAGTCATCGCCAAACAAGTTCTTATACCATTGTATTGCTTCCTCCGCTTCGGCAAATTGCCCGGCAGTAATCCGCTTCGGCACCTCACCACCGAGACAGGCTGAACAAATAATAAGTCCTTCGTGATATTTTTCGAGTTCGCTACGGTCAGTACGCGGACGCATATAATAACCGCGCGTCCACGCGTGCGATACTAATTTAATAAGGTTGTGATAACCTGTTTCATTCTTAGCCAATACGATCAGGTGATAACCACTCTGGTCGGGCTTGCCTTCTTTCAGGTCCATGGTACGGCGTGCCACATACATTTCACAACCGATGATCGGTTTGAATAGTTTGTTTTCCGCTTCCACGATCTTAGCTTTGCAAGCAGCAATCTCCGCCTCTTTATCCTCGCACTCTATCGTGCCGGCCTCAATTCCTGCAATTCGCTTCTTCAGGTCCTTGACTTCACCTTTCGGACCGCTGTTCTTCTTATTGACGTAGTTCGTAAATTCCTTGATACCGAACATATTTCCATGATCGGTCACGGCTATACCCTTCATCCCATTCTTCATGGCTTTATCAACCAGACGAGCTACGCTAGCCTGACCATCCAACAAAGAATATTGAGTATGGACATGTAAATGAACGAAATCCTGCATAATGATAAGTAGTTAATTTGAAGGCATAAAATTACTATCTCCCGAGAGATAAACAAAAATAATCCTCAAAAAGTTATCAACATTCACATTTCTATGCCTAATTACTTGCTGATTTTTTAAATTAAGTATATTTTTGCAGGCAATATCATTAAACAGCATTCATGGGCCGACTAAAGAAATTAAAGAAAATACGTATTCACCGCGAAGGAACACATATATTATGGGCTAGCTTTTTGCTACTACTATTGATTAATGCCGCTCTTTATTGGGGAATAGATTGTAAGATACCATTCTATGTGGTAGCAGTAGCGAGCATAACAGTTTATCTGTTGATGGTGAATTTCTTTCGTTGTCCGATCCGTCTCTTCGGACAGGACACTGAAAAAATAGTCGTAGCACCTGCCGACGGAAAAATCGTTGTTATCGAAGAGGTTGATGAAAACGAGTATTTTCATGACCGGAGATTAATGATCTCCATCTTTATGAGTATTGTCAACGTACATGCCAATTGGTATCCGGTGGACGGTACTATTAAAAAGGTGGCACATCACAATGGAAACTTCATGAAAGCCTGGCTGCCGAAAGCCAGTACGGAGAACGAGCGTTCTACGGTGGTAATCGAAACTCCGGAAGGAGTGGAAGTGCTTACCCGCCAAATCGCCGGAGCTGTGGCACGCCGTATCGTCACTTATGCAGAAGTAGGCGAAGAATGTTATATTGACGAACATATGGGATTCATCAAGTTCGGTTCCCGCGTGGACGTATATTTACCCATCGGCACGGAAGTCTGTGTCACTATGGGACAATTAACAACCGGTAACCAAACAGTTATCGCCAAACTCAAATAATCCTGTCACAATGACGAACGTTATTAAAAAAAATATTCCGAATACCGTAACCTGCCTGAACCTTTTCTCCGGTTGTATTGCTTGTGTCATGGCTTTTGAAGCCCGTTATGAACTGGCATTACTATTCATTATTCTAAGCTCCGTATTCGATTTTTTCGACGGAATGTTGGCACGTGCACTTAATGCACATTCCATCATTGGAAAAGACTTGGATTCATTGGCGGATGATGTCAGCTTCGGTTTTGCTCCCTCAGCGATTGTGTTCTCCCTGTTCAAAGAAATGTACTATCCGGCAAGTATGGAATTTATCGCTCCTTATCTGCCATACGCCGCATTCTTAATCTCTGTATTCTCTGCTTTGCGACTGGCAAAGTTCAATAATGATACCCGACAGACCACTTCTTTCGTCGGTCTTCCTGTTCCTGCCAATGCTCTATTCTGGGCTTCTTTAGTAGCAGGCGCACATGACATACTGATTTCCGAAAGCTGTCATCCTGTCTATCTTTTTATACTTGTTTGTCTGTTTTCATGGTTATTGGTAGCAGAAATACCCATGTTCTCTTTGAAATTCAAGAATCTGTCATGGAATGACAACAAAACCAGTTTTACATTTTTGATTGTATGCATTCCTTTCCTTGTATTTTTTGGAATCAGCAGCTTTGCAGCCATCGTTGTATGGTATATTTTACTTTCACTTTTTACAAGAAAAAGTAAATAAACAATCTCTTGGCACGTTTGTTGTACTATGAGTTTTATCAGAGTTACAATATAAAAATCATAGCCCAATGCATATACTTTTATTTATACTTCTCTTTATCATCGCCATTGTCGTATTTGGTCTTTCGGTTGTCGGACTCATACTCAAAGCCATCTTCGGAATAGGCCGCCGTTCTTCGTCTTCATCACGACCGAGACAAAACGAATCCGGACGTAGCGCGGGCCAGCAAAGCTACAGTCAGGGGACACATCGTCCGACGGATCATGAAGAGGAAATATTCTCCGATGACGTTCCAAGGAAGAAGCATAAAAAGATATTCACACAGGATGAAGGAGAATATGTAGACTTCGAGGAAATTAAAGAATAACGATAAACTCTACACAGCTCGGTTATTAATCACCACTCCATCAATCGCTATCTACGTTTTGCCGCAAAGAAGTTTTTCATAAGTGCGGCACATTCGTCTGCCAGCAGTCCTTTGACAACCACTGTTTTGGGATGCAGTGCCGAACCGGCATATTTCTGATAGCCACGTTTTTCATCTTCGGCACCGAATACGAGTTTCCCCGTTTGTGCCCAGGCAATGGCTCCCGCACACATCACGCAAGGTTCAACCGTGACATACAATGTACATTCATTCAGATACTTACCACCAAGGACATTGGCGGCAGCAGTAATGGCCTGCATCTCGGCATGAGCCGTTACGTCATTCAATGTTTCTGTGAGATTGTGGGCACGTGCAATAATCCGTTCTTTACAAACGACAACCGCCCCTACGGGTACTTCACCCCGTTCGGCAGCTTTACCGGCTTCTATCAAAGCCTGTTTCATAAAGTAAGTATCGTCCAGCATCCCCCTCTAGTTTTTAATCTACATTTTTTTAAGATTATCCCCTATCGTCTCATATCGTGCTCACCAAAAAGGGTGGGATAATCTTCTTCCATATTCTTATGGATAAACATGAGAATCGTTTCACGAAGCCAGCGTGACTTATTGGTTATCTTGTATTTCTCAAGATAACGATCAACAATCAGCTGTTCTTCGTCGCTCAACAAAATGCTCATACGTCGTTCACGTTTCGTACACTCGACGTGCATTTTCAGGCACTTTTTACTTCTTTTTCTCATATCTTCTGCAAAATTACTTTTACTTCTGTAAATACAAAGAATAAAAGCAGTAAATTTGCAAAAAAAGATGGCTAAACATAATGAATTAGGAAAAGCCGGAGAAAATGCCGCAGTAACCTATCTGGAGCAACAAGGTTACATTATTCGTGACCGGAACTGGAGAAAAGGACATTTCGAACTGGATATTGTGGCTACCAAAGAGCAGGAATTAATTGTAGTGGAGGTAAAGACCCGCAGCAATACTCAATTTGCCGAACCGGAGGATGCCGTTGACATCCCTAAAATAAAACGTACCGTACGCGCTACGGATACCTATATGAGGCTATTTCAAATCGATGTACCTGTAAGATTCGATATCATTACGGTAGTGGGCGAAGACGGAAACTTCAAGATCGAGCATATCAAAGAGGCGTTTTATCCTCCTTTATTTTAAAATTCAAGACATAGAAGATACAAAATTATTATTATAAATTGATTAATTATGAATGTTGAAACAGCCAGAGAATACAGCCTCAGCAAAAAAGCCGCTACGGAAGATATGCCTTTCGGTGATGATTTCCTGACAATCAGAGTCATGGGAAAGATGTTTTTATGTATTAGTTTCAATACACCTGACAGGATTACGATGAAATGCGATCCAGACTACGCCATCGAATTGCGGGACCATTACAATGGCGTGGAAGGTGCTTGGCATTTTAACAAGAAATACTGGAACCAAGTATTCCTTGACCGCGACCTAGATGATAAACTGATAAAACAATTGATCGACCACTCCTATGATGAAGTCATCAAGAAGTTCCCTAAAAAACTACGTGCAGAATATGACGCCCTCCCCTGAAATATTCCCCGTTCCATTGATTCATATCAGTGAAACGAATTCGACTAATAACTACCTGCAAACTCTTTGTGCCCGGCAAAAAGTAGAGGAGTTGACGACCGTAGTTGCCGACTTTCAAACATCCGGACGAGGGCAACGTGGGAACTCTTGGGAATCAGAACCGCTCAAGAACCTCCTTTTCAGTTTTGTGCTTTTCCCTGATTTTTTGGAAGCGCGCTGCCAGTTTCTTATTTCGCAGATTATATCTTTGGCTATTAAGGAAGAGTTAAGTACCTATACTGAGGACATTTCTATCAAATGGCCGAACGATATTTATTGGAAAGAGAAAAAGATTTGTGGAATATTAATCGAAAACGATTTGATGGGACGTAACATCTGTCAAAGCATTGCAGGAATCGGAATCAATATTAACCAGGAAGAATTCTACAGTCCGGCTCCCAATCCTGTTTCACTATATCAAATCACTGGAAAACGCCATGATGTCTTTGAGATATTAAAGAATATCATGATCCGTGTTCAGTCTTATTATGCCAAACTTCAAAAGGGAGATATAACACAGATAACCAACCAATATGAAAAATCGCTTTTCAGAAAAGAAGGAATGCACCGATATAAAGATGTTGACGGTGAATTTCTGGCACGAATTATTTGTGTTGAGCCGGAAGGTAAGTTAATCTTAGAAGACGAAAAACAGGTCCGAAGGGCTTATATGTTTAAGGAAGTGGAATATTTATTGAGATAAACAATTCTGTTTCAACTCAAAAACATTATCTTTGAACCGTATGTTTCCTATATAAAAACTGTTTCATTTATGAGAACAAAACTAATTTTATTCCTTCCATTATTATGGATATTGATAGGTTGCAGTGATTCAGATTCGGCTACACTCAATATATCCAATTCTACATTTAATGATATTAGTGCAAGTGGAGAAACATTAAAAATAGAGATCACCTGTGATGCTTCGTGGACTGCCACAAGCAATAAACAGTGGTGTATCTTTAATAATTCCAAAGGAGAAGGCAATGGAGAACTAATTATATCGATTAATGCCAATTTAGAATCTACACCCAGAAGTGCAATTATAACTATTATCAGCCATAAGATTAGTAAAACGATTCAGATAACCCAAAAAGGTTCTACAAATACTGCAGAAGAGTACCATTACAACCTTCCGGTCATCTTTCATGTGTTATATAAAGATAAAAACGAGCCACTCCAATACGTTAACCACAATCGTTTGAAAGATATACTTAACACAGTAAATCAACTCTATAAAGATGCGACCAAAAGTGTAGACATGAATCTAACCTTTACACTCGCAACTGAAGATCCGAATAATAAAGCACTATCTACTCCAGGCGTAGAATATAAAGAATGGCCGGAGAATTACCCCATTGACTGTGAGGCTTTCATGAAAGACAATTCGCACAAATATGTTGACTATTTATGGGATCCTAACAAGTACATCAATATCATGGTATACAATTTTGTATCAGATCCTAACTCTAATTCAACAATACTGGGAATTTCCCATCTTCCATTTACTACATCAGGCAAAAATTTCTTAGAAGGACTCAATACAACTCAATATGCTTATATGGAAAAGAAGAATCTACAATTTCCATATTGCGTATCCATCAATAGTCTGTTTATAAATGAGCCATCCGACGCAGGTTATTCGAAAGCAGATATCCGTGTCACCTTAGCTCATGAACTTGGACATTATCTAGGCTTGCATCACGTCTTTTCAGAAGGAGAGTCCGGAATAATAGATGACTGCATAGACTCCGATTACTGCAAAGATACCCCTTCTTATAATAAAGTACGTTATGATAAATGGCTCAGAGAGTTACCCAAAGGAAGCTACCCTTTATCAGTATTGGCACAAAGAGAAAGTTGTAATGCTGCTACACCATCATTTATCTCCTATAATATAATGGACTACGCTTACAGCTTTTCAAATTCATTTACCCCAGATCAACGTAAACGTATCAGACATGTCTTATCATATAGCCCATTGATACCCGGTCCTAAGAAAGGAGACACAAGTACTCGTGCTGTAGCAAACGGACCACTAGACCTCCCTATTTTAATCATGAAATAAAAGAGAAGGCAATAGAAAAAGAGGTGAACCATTTTCAGCGATTCACCTCTTTTTCTATTCTCAATATCTTATCCAATGTCTTTTGAGCCTCTGTTGACGGAAATTGTGAAATAACTTTTCTCAACGAATTCCGGGCCTTCTGATAACCGGTCGAAAAGACTTTTGATAATCCATCCCGATAACGCGCATATTGCATCTTAGTAGGCGATGCAAGTTTTTTAAAATCAGTATCCAACCGTTTCTTCTCCTTTTCAGCCATCAGATAATAGTAATTACCTAAGAATATATTAGCAGCCAGATTATCCGCATCCAACTGCAAAACCTTTTCATACATACGCAGAGCCTCCTTTTCCTGCCCACGGCACACTTGTATCTCAGCACATGCCTCCAGATAATCTACATTATCAGGAGTCTTTTGAAGCAATTCCTTGTAAAACAGATAAGCCTTGTCATAATTCCGATTCTTCCTATAAGCAGAAGCCAGTTCTACAGCTAATTTTGAACTAATATCACTACTCTTATCAATGCTCGTCCAATAGAACATCTCGGTACGGTCTATATCCAAACCGATTGTTTGGCGGAAATAGCTCACAGCCTGTCCATGCTGCCCTGATTCAATGGCAGCAGACACTTTCTGCAACATTTCATCGACCGACTGCGCATTCAGCACCAGCGGCAATGAAAACAATGATAAAAAGAAGATAGTTAAGGCTCTCATAATCCCACTTTTGTTATTTAGTTCGTGACACACAAAGATACAATAAAAAAAATAAAAGATGTACCTTTGCGGACGAAAAGAACAATCAATTTGATAAAAGTGTTTTTATACAATGACAGCTAAAAAACAGGTCACTGAAAACAGACGAATATTACAGATTGCCATCCCATCAATCATATCGAATATCACCGTTCCATTATTGGGACTCATCGATGTCACCATTGTAGGCCATCTCGGTTCTCCGGCCTATATCGGGGCCATCGCCGTAGGAGGAATGCTGTTCAATATCATCTACTGGATTTTCGGATTCCTTCGCATGGGGACCAGTGGAATGACTTCACAAGCTTACGGACAGCACGACCTTAACGAAATCACCCGACTATTGCTACGTTCCATCGGAGTAGGATTACTCATCGCTTTCTGTCTGCTGCTGTTTCAGTATCCCATTCTGCACTTGGCATTTACATTTATAAAGACCACACCGGAGATAGAACAACTGGCAACCACTTACTTCTACATCTGTATTTGGGGAGCTCCCGCCACCTTAGGGCTTTATGGATTTGCAGGCTGGTTCATCGGTATGCAGAACTCACGTTTTCCGATGTATATCGCCATTACCCAGAATATAGTTAATATTGTTGCCAGCCTATGTTTTGTTTACCTATTGGATATGAAAGTGGCAGGCGTAGCCGCAGGAACTCTTATTGCCCAATATGCAGGCTTCTTCATGGCTCTTTGGCTCTATATGCATTACTACCATACGCTCCACAAACGAATCGTCTGGAAAGAAATAATACAAAGACAAGCCATGTATCGCTTCTTTCAAGTTAACCGCGACATATTCTTCCGTACACTCTGTCTTGTCATGGTCACTATGTTTTTCACCTCTGCCGGAGCAGCACAAGGAGAAGTCGTTTTAGCCGTCAACACTTTGCTTATGCAATTATTCACCTTATTCTCCTATATCATGGATGGCTTTGCTTATGCCGGTGAGGCGTTGGCTGGACGTTATATCGGCGCAAAAAATCAAACAGGCCTCCGCAGTACCGTACATCATCTCTTCTATTGGGGATTGGGTCTTTCGTTTCTATTCACCCTCTTATATTCAGTTGGCGGGAAAAGCTTTCTAGGCCTGTTAACCAATGATATTTCAGTAATCGCTGCTTCCGACTCCTACTTTTATTGGGCACTTATCATTCCATTAGCCGGTTTTTCCGCCTTTCTTTGGGATGGTATCTTTATCGGCGCTACCGCCACCCGCCAAATGCTTTACTCCATGTTGGTAGCTTCCGCCAGCTTTTTCGGAATATATTACGGATTCCATTCCTTGTTGGGAAATCATGCCTTATGGTTGGCTTTCCTTGTTTATCTTTCACTAAGAGGAATCGTGCAAACCTTTTTAGGGAGACAAATCATGCGAAAAGTAATCGTTCCCTAATGAGGAGTATCCGATAAATTATCTCTATATTTGCGGAAAACATTAAAAGTAAAAGATATGGCAAAGTATAAAAGAATTCTACTAAAATTAAGCGGAGAGAGCCTGATGGGCGAAAAGCAATACGGCATTGACGAAAAAAGATTGGCAGAATATGCGGAACAAATCAAAGAAATCCACGAACAAGGGATACAAATCGGCATTGTCATCGGAGGCGGAAATATTTTTCGTGGCCTAAGCGGAGCTAGTAAAGGTTTCGACCGTGTGAAAGGCGATCAAATGGGAATGTTGGCTACGGTCATCAACAGTCTTGCCCTCAGTTCGGCACTTGTTGCCACCGGGGTGAAAGCCCGTGTATTGACAGCAGTACGGATGGAACCTATCGGTGAATTTTACAGCAAATGGAAAGCCATCGAATGTATGGAAAACGGTGAAGTGGTTATCATGTCCGCAGGAACGGGAAATCCCTTCTTCACCACAGATACCGGTTCTTCACTGAGAGGAATTGAAATCGAAGCAGACGTTATGCTGAAAGGGACTCGTGTAGACGGTATCTATACAGCTGATCCCGAAAAAGATCCTACCGCAACCAAGTTTGACGACATCACTTATGATGAAGTTCTGAAACGTGGTCTGAAAGTTATGGATTTAACTGCTACTTGTATGTGCAAGGAAAATAATTTGCCTATCGTTGTATTTGATATGGATACGGTAGGCAACTTAAAGAAGGTAATCAGCGGAGAAGAAATAGGTACATTAGTACACAACTAATCTCCCGATCGAATAAAATTAATCGTCTGACAGTTGATTCTTTTTCGTCTGACTACTGTCAGACGAAAGTTCAACAGTAGTCAGACGCAAGTTTAACTATTGTCAGACGATTAATTTTATGCATAAACAAGATTAGTTCCCTCTTTACTTAGAAATAGTTTTTAGCATACGAAAGATTAAATTATACTATCAACCGCCTAAACGCTTGTTTATCATTGACGAACTGCGTACTTTTGCACGCCATAAAAAAAGGACTAAGAACAATGAATAACAAGACCAAAGGTTTTATCTATGGAGCCATTGCCGCTGCCAGCTACGGTATGAATCCTCTTTTTGCACTTCCGCTCTATGCAGCCGGAATGAGTGTCGATACCGTTTTATTCTACCGTTATTTCTTTGCCGCAATCGTGCTGGGTATTCTGATGAAAATGCAGCGTCAATCCTTTGTGCTTCACAAGGCAGACGTCTTGCCCTTAGTCATTATGGGATTGCTGTTCTCTTTCTCATCGTTGCTCCTGTTTATGAGCTATAATTACATGGATGCCGGAATCGCTTCAACCATCCTGTTTGTTTATCCGGTAATGGTAGCTGTTATTATGGGGGTGTTCTTCAAGGAAAAAATATCCGCAATTACAGTTTTCTCTATTCTGCTGGCACTTTCGGGTATTGCTTTGCTCTATCAAGGAGATGGTGATAAACCGCTATCCACGTTGGGGATCATCTTCGTACTGCTGTCTTCACTTTCATATGCTATATACATAGTAGGTGTGAACCGCTCAACATTGAAAAACCTGCCAACCACCAAACTTACATTTTACGCCATCCTGTTCGGACTATCGGTTTACATCGTCCGTCTGAACTTCTGTATGGAGCTGCAGGTTATACCATCCACCTGGTTATGGGCAGATACATTGGCTTTGGCTATTCTGCCAACCGCCATTTCATTGGTCTGCACCGCCTTAGCTATCCATTATATAGGCTCTACACCAACCGCCATTCTAGGTGCTTTGGAACCTGTGACAGCCTTATTTTTCGGTGTTATGCTGTTCCATGAGAAACTAACTCCTCGCTTAATGGTTGGTATTTTAATGATTATCACCGCCGTGACCTTGATTATCATCGGCAAATCACTCATAAAAAAGATGGGGATGCTGTTGCAGATGAACAAAAAATAATATACTTTTGCTACTTAATCAATCAAATAGCAACTTTAATTATCAAAAAATATGGTAGACGTAAAGATTTGCCTTGACAATGCACAAGAAAAAATGGATATGGCTGTTATGTATCTGGAAGAAGCACTGGCACATATCCGCGCCGGAAAAGCGAGTACCCGACTGTTGGACGGTATCCGTGTAGACTCTTACGGAAGTATGGTTCCTATCAGCAATGTAGCAGCCGTAACTACTCCCGATGCACGTAGTATCACCATCAAACCGTGGGATAAGAGTATGTTCCGTGTCATCGAAAAAGCGATTATCGACTCCGACCTCGGTATCATGCCTGAAAATAACGGCGAAGTGATCCGTATCGGTATTCCCCCTCTGACGGAAGAACGTCGCAAGCAATTGGCAAAACAGTGTAAAGGCGAAGGCGAAACTGCAAAAGTCAGCGTACGCAACGCCCGCCGAGACGGTATCGATGCACTTAAGAAAGCTGTAAAAGACGGATTGGCAGAGGATGAGCAAAAGAATGCGGAAGCGAAACTGCAAAAGATCCACGATAAGTATATCAAACAAATTGATGATATGCTTGCTGAAAAAGATAAAGAAATTATGACTGTATAAGTTGAGCATGGAGAGTTGAGAGTTGAAAGTTACTATGTAGTATACCAACAACGCGTTCAGCTCTCAATTCTCAACTCTCAATTCTCAACTTATGAAAGGATTAGTAATCAAAAACACAGGTAGCTGGTATCAGGTAAAGAGCGATGACGGACAGTTTATCGAATGTAAAATCAAAGGTAATTTCCGACTCAAAGGAATCCGAAGTACCAACCCGGTAGCGGTAGGCGACCGTGTCCAGATTATCCTTAACCAAGAAGGCACTGCCTTTATCAACGAAATAGAAGATAGAAAAAACTACATTATCCGTCGTTCTTCCAATCTTTCCAAACAATCTCACATCCTTGCCGCCAACCTCGATCAATGTATGTTGGTGGTTACTGTCAATTATCCCGAAACTTCAACAATCTTTATTGACCGTTTTCTCGCATCTGCAGAAGCCTATCGGGTTCCTATCAATTTGGTATTTAACAAAATAGATGCCTACGATGAAGATGAGTTCCGATATTTGGACGCACTAATCAATCTATACACACATATCGGTTATCCCTGCTTCAAAGTTTCCGCCAAAAACGGTCATGGAGTAGAGGCAATCAGAAAGGCACTGGAAGGTAAGATTACACTGTTCTCCGGACATTCGGGAGTAGGAAAATCCACCCTTATCAATACCATACTGCCGGGAATAGAAACAAAAACGGGTGAAATCTCTTCATATCACAACAAAGGAATGCATACTACCACTTTCTCCGAAATGTTCCCTGTGGACGGAGACGGATATATCATCGATACTCCCGGTATCAAAGGATTCGGTACATTCGATATGGAAGAAGAAGAAATCGGACATTACTTTCCCGAAATATTCAAAGTCTCCGCAGAATGTAAATACGGCAACTGCACACACCGTCACGAACCGGGATGTGCTGTGCGCAAAGCGGTAGAGGAACATTTAATCAGCGAATCACGCTATACTTCCTACCTAAATATGCTGGAAGATAAAGAGGAAGGAAAATACAGGGCAGCTTACTAGATCAAAGAGAATAATAAACTGAAAAACATACAATAGCTTTATTAGCTACATAAACAATTTTAAAACCATGAAAAAAGGCTGCATCATTTTTCTTATCTTAAATGTACTGACAACGTCTGCATTATTCGTCGGTGGATTCATTCTAAATTCCGAAGAACAAGAATCCGACAAACAAAGTTCAACAGAATCCTCACCATCCAAAGATAGTTTATCACCCAAAGATAATTTATCATACTTAAAAGATGAAACACACTTTGTTGCCCAAGAAAAACAAAAAGGAAAACTTAAGACAGATGTCACCTATTATTTAGCAGAGAAAGGATATACACTTTCAAAAAATACAGAAATAACGGTTATTTGCCAAACAGACGAACAAAACACGTTAATGGAAGATAAGGATGGAAATCGCTTTACTTACCATACCAAGTAGAAGCGTGGAAACACAGCGTCCCCTTAAAATGATTAATCCTAATTATCATTATTATATGGGTGGTACTTGGCTCCACACTTTCGATCCTTATAAACGCCCCATTACAGAAATCATATCCAAATGGGGAGACTATACATTATGCAATAAGCAAGAAGGCTCTTACACATTTCCATATCTGACTCATGTTTCAGGAATCAGTAGAGGACACTCTGTCACTCTGCTCACAGATGAAAAAGGAATTGTCACCGGAAGCCGATGTTCCAATGAGAGTTCGAACCTTTTCGGTTTTTTGTTCTTCTACTCTGATATTCTTTCACTAAATGTATATGAGCCACAAGGCACATTACTAATAGAACCAGGAACCGATACTGACAACAGTGGATCTATCATCGAAGGAATTTATATGTATGTGTTATATACAATACCAGCAGCAATACTATTGTTCGTAATTCTTTGGGGTATGATGATTGTCCGGATTGTCCCTAACAATATTATCAACTTCACACTTCGCGCAGGAACATTTCTTATTATATATGTTCTTTCCATCATCTTCTTAGAACACTATCATAGTGTGTGGCTGATTCTTTTCCCATGTTATATGGGAGTGGGATATATGCTAATTAGAGGATTAAAAAATTACTTAAATTTAGAAGCGCGCTGCACACGCTGCCATGCCATCAACAGCATTAACCGCCATAAGGAAGAAACCGGACGGGAAAGAACTATAAGAAAATGTAACATTCATTTCCATTTAGAAGCCAATGGAGATATTACACATAGCGCCTATGTATATAACGAAACAACCGTACATTATCATCACAAAGATGTGTGTAAAAAGTGTAAATATACACAGGAATACAACAGTGATACAGTATTAAAAAAAAGGGCAACTATACTTTAATTACACCAAAATAGAAAATTTTCCCAAATATTATTTGGTTATTATGTAAACAAATACTATATTTGTGATATAAAAAAGTGTTCTTATGTTTAATAGTAGATTCACATCCCTGTCAGATTTGCGGAAGGCTTTTCCAACAGAGCAATCCTGCATAGATTATTTGGAAGAAAGACGGTGGCATGGAAACGTAGTTTCCCCATTCGATAAAACTTCCAAAGTCTACAAGTGCAAAGATAATAAATATCGTTGTAAAAACACAGGAAAATACTTCGATGTTAAGACAAAAACGATTTTTCAAGGAACAAGGATTCCTTTGATTAGTTGGTTTGAAGCAATATGGACGATTTTATCCTACAAAAAAGGTATTTCTTCCGTTCAGCTAGGAGAAAACATCAAAGTGTCACAAAAGACAGCATGGTTTATGATGCACCGGATTCGGAAAGCATTAGGAATAGATAATGATGTTGGAAGTGAAGATGAGGGTGGAGGTGGTAAATTAAGCGGGACTGTAGAGATCGACGAGACTTTTATTGGAGGAAAAAACAAGAACAGGCATTGGAACAAGAAAGTTCCAAGAAGTCAAGGTAGGTCTTTCAAAGATAAAACGCCAGTGTTTGGATTAATACAACAAGGTGGAAAGGTGATAGCGAAGGTCGTTCCTAATACACAGGTTAAAAATCTCTCGCCATTAATCCTAAGATATGTCAAGTTAGGAAGTGATCTTTATACTGATGAATGGAATTATGGAAAGAAAGCTGATACGTTATATAATCATCAAAACGTAAACCATAAGAAAGGATTCTACGGAAAAGGGGCATTCACTACTAATCATATAGAAAACTTTTGGTCGGTAGTTAAACGAGGCGTTATCGGTGTATATCATTATTGGTCAAGACGGCACATGCAGAAATACATAGATGAATTTGTCTACAGATTTAATAGGAGAGAACTCACTAATCGAGAAAAGTTTGACCGACTTTTAGAGAACTTAGAGTATAGATTAACGTATAAAGAGCTGGTATATGGTTAATAAGAAAAAGATATTGAAAGTGCAGGGTATAGAAATTAGGCTATATCAAAAAAAAGAAGAAGATTATATCTGTTTGACAGATATGATGAAAGCTAAGGATGGAGATTTTTATATAACAGATTGGCTTAGGAATAGAAATACACTCGCTTTTTTAGAAGTTTGGGAAAGCTATAACAACCCTAATTTTAATTATGGCGAATTCGCCATAATTAAAAATCAATCAGGATTGAATAGCTTTAAAATCAGTGTTAAAGAATTCGTTGAAAAGACTAACGCTATTGGAATTGAAGCCAAAGCAGGACGTTATGGTGGTACTTATGCTCATAAAGATATAGCTTTTGAATTCGGAATGTGGATTAGTCCTGATTTTAAATTCTTTTTAATAAAAGATTATCAAAGATTAAAAGAAGAAGAAACGGATAGGAAGGGGTTGGAATGGGATGTAAAAAGAGTAATTAGTAAAGCAAATTATACTATTCATACTGATGCCATCCAACAATATATTATTCCTCATATTGGAATAACACAAAAGAAAGAATGGATTTATGCCAATGAAGCTGATATGCTTAATATTATAATATTTGGATGTACAGCTAAACAATGGCGAGAAGCCAATATGGATAAACACATGAAAGGAGAAAATATTAGAGATATGGCTGATATTAATACTCTAACTATATTGTCTAATTTGGAAAGTTATAATGCTATTTTAATCAAAAGTGGATTATCTAAAAAAGAAAGAGCCAAAATATTAAGTCAAACATATCAAGACCAAAAAAGAATTTTAGAAAAAAGGAGGATTCTAAAATCTATAGAACAATCATCTAAAGATATTAAATCAAAAGAAGATTCTCCTAATGATGATTTCGACAAAGGAATAGACAAGATACTGGGATTTGAAGAGGATTGAAATGGCACTGTCCACAATTTTGTGTAAATAGAAAACTTCAGGATTCGGGTTTTATACT
>OJRY01000683.1_pt1 | contig 31256 bp, 31 predicted proteins | sample 1599311 | NCBI WGS metagenome assembly OJRY01 (sample SAMN04168657, study PRJEB22393) | human gut metagenome | biome: human gut microbiome; feature: stool | host: Homo sapiens | collected 2014-03-20 | reverse complement strand
TTTTTATCCTCGCCTTCACGCTGCCTCTGGCCGGGCCGCTGTCCGACCCCAAAAGCGGCATTACCGCGTTCATGCTTGAGATGCTCCAGCCGCTGTTCGGCTCGGGTTCCGGCACGATCTTTGTGCTCTGCATGGGCATCGTGGCCGTCATCATGACGCAGTTCATCAACAATACCGCTCTGGCCGTGGCGCTCATGCCGGTGGTGCATACCTACTGCTCGACCAACGGCGTGTCGTCCGAACTGCCCGTCATCCTCATCACCATCGCTTGCTGCCTGGCCTTCCTCACGCCCGCCGCAAGCTCCACAGCCGCCATGCTGCACGGCAACGACTGGACCAACACCAAAAGCATCTGGAAAATCGCCCCGTTCCTTATCGTGCTCTCGCTCATCGTTGCGAGCGCGGTGGTCATCCTCATCGGCAAGGTGTTCCTGTAGCGTATCCTGCGCTGCCCCTCCTCTTTCAAAAGCAAGGCCAAGCCCCAACCACCAGGGCTTGGCCTTGTGTGTCCCGGAACCCCTCTTTAGAATAAACCCAAAACAACGGAGGCAAGGCACCCCCGTGGCTCTTTGAAAACATATGAGAATATGTCAATGAGTAGCGGGGGGAGAGGTCATGGAACGCAAACTGACAATCCTGATGCGGGCGCTGCTGGCAGTGGCGCTTGTTGCGATTACGCTGGTGCTGACATATGAGTTCTGGCGGGCGGGCAACGGCAAATCCTCCCTGGATGTGCAGGAAATCCGCTTGCAGGCGTCTATCAGCCGGAGGTCGGTTCCGGGTGGGCTGTATGGACGCCGGAAATATCCCTCGACAATGCCCGCTACCCCATCGTGGTGCTGCAGGGACATTTTGACAAACCCATCCCCGAAAACCGAAAGATCTACTTCCATATTTGCCATATCGGGATGGAGCTGCATCAAAACGACATAAAGATCGGTTCCCTTGGGACGCCCCAGGATCTTCCGCCGGGCACCAGAACGGCGGGCAACGGCTGGCTCAGCCTCACTTCCCCCGGTATTTCGACCACGGACGAAAGCATCATCCTTTCCTGCCGCTCCAGAAGCGATATGCCGGGACTCTACGACTATTTGCTGAACGAAATCCATGTGGGGGACGCGCCCCCGCTCTTTCTGAAATACGTCCCCACCGAAGGCGTGCTGGTCATGCTGGGGGCCGTCATCGTCCTGCTGGCCGCAGGGCTTGGCGCCATCAGGGTGATCCTCCACCTGATGAAAGTGCCCCTGAAACGCGCTCCGCTGCACCTTGCCTCTTTACGCTGTCTCAGGATGATGCTCTTTTCGGGGATCATCACCCTATGGAAAAACAGCTCTTGCAATCGAGAATCTCCATCATGCTGTCCCAAATTCAGCCCCATTTCCCGTACAATAGCCTGACTGCCATCCGGCAGCTTTGCGATATCGATCCCCCAAAGGCCAAACAGGCGGTGACGCTCTTCTCCAGATACCTGCGGGGAAACACGGAATTGCTGACAACCGCACGCTGTATTCCTCGTGATCATCAAGACCTACAATATAACATTGCGGTGGATATGACAAAGCTGGACTGTGATTTCTACCGCTTCCTTGCCTAGGATCTGGAAGCCGTCAACGCCTATTCCGGCGAATACATGGCCAACTACTATGGTTGGGCGGAATTCATGGTCGGCTACTTGGACAGCAAGGTGCGCTGACGGCATATCTGTGCTTTCTGCGGACAGCCCCTCTTTTCGTTGTCCTTTTGTTGTACTCAGCCGTTTAGCTTGAGTGCATCGTTTGGAATAGGGAGGCTGCTCATGAAAATGGCGGCAGAGAACAGTCCCGTCGAGCGTCTGACGGAGCCGAAAAACGCCATAAAAAGACCTGGCCGAAGGCGCTGCAAGGCTCGTTGAAAATCCGCTGGCGACCATTCAATTGCGGCAGCCCACCCATAAAAAAGTGCTGGCGCTGAACTCCTGCTCCCTATGCCCTGAAAGCGGTACCCTCCAATCCTCTCTGGCTTGCTGCCGGATGCTCATACTCCTTCCCTCTTCATTACGAACATCCGCATCATATCCCCCACAGCACAAAGGACACCAAGCATGTGTGCGGCCTGCCCCTCTCAACGTATTTGCCAACCATATCCTCATGTTATTCGTCAAGCCAACGACTGCCTTCCTGAATCATACTCAAGAAATCCGCTTGCGGCCGGATCGCCCCAACAGGAAACACAAACGTCTTTTAACCGACGAGCGGCAAATCTCACACGGGGAGGCATAAAGATGAAATCCATCCAGACCAAATTTATTGTCTTGATTCTTGGCTGCATTCTCCTCTCCTCAAGCATGATCGGAGGAGCGGGCATTCTGAACGCCAAGCATGTGGTGGATGAGGATTCGGTAAAAATCATGAACCTCATGTGCAAAGAAAAAAACCAAGAACTCAATGCGCTACTCTCGAGAATCCAGCAACCGGTCAAGACGCTGGCCATATGCTCCATAGAGCAGCTTGAGAGTGTGGAGCGCCTCAAAACCCGATAGTGAGTACATCAATGCCTATACGCAAAAACTGGAAGCGGTCGCGGTGAACGCCCCCAGCAACACCGAAGGGGCAAGGCGGTCTACGTCCGCTTCAATCCCGAATTTACGCCGCCGACATCGGGCTTGTTTTGAAGCAAAACGACGCTTGACGGCAGTTTCCGGCAGTACCTTCCCACCGACTTCTCCAGATTCAGCCCGGAGGATACCGAACATGTAGGCTGATACTACACCCCGATCAGGAATGGGAAAACCACATGGATGCATCCCTATCTCAACAAGAACATCAACGTGCAGATGGTCTCCTTTGTCATTCCCCTTTATATGAATAATCAGAAGGAAATCGACGGATACAACCGAAACGCCCGGGTGGACAACCCTGCAATCAAGGATGGGCAAAGCACAGATCGACACGCAACTTGTAGTTTCGCCCAGCGCAAAGGCAACGTGGAACCCCTCTGCTGGAAACTCGCCGCCTGGTGGTTCGGAGACAAGGAGGACGGCATCGAGATAAAAAAACAACGAGTCCAATGGCGAAGGAAAGGCGGTGGAAAAGGTCAAGCACCAAGAAAAATATGAACGTCACGTTAAATGGGAATTAGCTATGGAAATAGAGTTATATTTCACGTAATACAGCTAACAAGTGCCCTACATATACAAAGACAAAAAACTCTCCAAGCAAGAAACAGGCAAATTCTAGCCATACGTCTGGCGAGATGCGCTGTTAGCGACTTGGAGAAATGATATTGCTTGTCAGAAAAACTATATACGAAATCATTAGCACCATCAAAAACAGTTACAATAAAGACGCTTTGGATTCGCTCGAGGCGCTTTTTCTTTTCTGAAACAAGAAGTAGGTTGCATCCAATACCTGAACAACATAGCGTTTTTAATCATCACTTATCACAAGGAGTTTCTACTTTGGACATCCCACGCATCTTCAACATTACCGAAAGTGCTCACCGTATCCATAACCCCTTCACATCAGAAAAACTCGCCACTCTCGGTGCTGCGTTACGTCTGGAACGGGGAACCCGCGTTCTCGATCTCGGCAGTGGTTCGGGCGAAATGTTGTGCACATGGGCACGTGATTACGGAATCACCGGTGTTGGCATCGACATGAGTCAGCTATTCTCCGAGCAAGCGAAACTCCGTGCTGAAGAACTCGAAGTCTCAGATAGAGTCAAATTCATCCACGGAGATGCTGTCGGCTACGTCACCGAGGAAAAGGTCGGCGTGGCGGCCTGTATCGGTGCCACATGGATCGGTGGGGGGGGCGCCGGAACCATCGAGCTTCTGGCCAAAAGCCTTTGCACCGGAGGTGTCATCCTCATCGGTGAGCCCTACTGGCGGCAATTGCCTCCAACGGAAAATGTTGCCAAAGCTTGCCATGCCAATGCCGTCATCGACTTTCTCATACTTCCAGAACTTCTCGCATCTTTCGGCGACCTCAACTATGACGTTGTGGAAATGGTTCTGGCTGACCAGGAAGGCTGGGATAGATACGAGGCAGCCAAATGGCTCACTATGCGACGATGGCTCGAAGCGAACCCTGACGACGACTTTGCAAAAGAAGTTCGAACCCAGCTGACATTGGAACCAAAACGTTATGCCACGTATACGCGTGAATACCTTGGATGGGGCGTATTCGCCTTGATGGCGCGATGACCTTCACATCCAAATAAGAACTTTTATTCTACAATGCGCTTTTCTCTGATCCCGTTCAGGACGACGATGGTTATGCCCGCGGATACCGTATGGAAAAAGTATCAGGTGTTTTCTCCAGCAGCGGAGGTATTCCTCTAATGGTACAGGAACACTTCAGCGAAATACGGCAACTATAATAAAAACAAATACAAAATCTCCGTGGGCGTAATGCCCGACTGATGGTACGTTTACAGTTCCATCAAAACGGAGATTTCTTTTTTCAAGGGAAGTTTTCAGCTCAAAAGCCGAGGCTCCCCCCGCAGTTACATGGCCGCCCACTGCGGTGCTCCTTTCGCTATATTCTTCATGCTCATGACATTTCTGCGCGGCGGATCGCCGAAAAGACGTTTATACTCCCTGATAAACTGCGTCGCGCTTTCGTACCCGACAGCCATGGCGGCCTGCGTCACGTCGTAGCCTTCGGACAGCATGAGGCGCTGGGCTTCACCAAGACGAAGCCGCTTCTGGTACTGCAAGGGGCTCAGCGTCGTTATCCTTTTGAAGTATTTATGGAATGTTGATGGGGCCATATGCGAACGGTTAGCGAGGTCCTCCACGAGCAACGGTTCTTTATAGAATTCCTTCAGCCAGGCAATGGCCTTGGTAATCTGGTGCCCCTGGGAACCAAGAGTATTGAGTGAACGCAGGGTATTGCCGAATGCCCCCGCCAGCAGGCGGTAATGGATTTCCCGCATCAGCATATCCCGCATCACCAAAATCTGTTCCGGCTTTTCCGTCAATTCGGCCAGCCGCACAAAGGCATCCAGCAAGTCCGGATCGACTTCCTGCGTACCCGCGCCCCTGTAGACCGTGGAGTCTGACGGCGAAGGTATCTGCGACGCCAGACTGGCGATCAGGCCGGTATCCAGCTTCAACGACATGGACAGGTAGGGTGTTTCTTTACTGGCTTCCATGACGCAGCTGGAGACCGGCATGTCCACACCACACACAAAACAGATGTTCTCACCATAATGGTGCTCTTCCGCCCCTATCTTTACCAGCTTCTTTCCTTGAACCACCACAATGATAACCGGCTCGTAAAAATGCGGCTTAGGATCGGCGTTGCTCACCTGACGGTGGAACTCGAAACCTTTGATGGGCGTTATATAGCTCTCGGAACGAGAAGCGGTATTCCGAAGGATGATGTCCCGGAGAATGGCCCAGCTGTTGCCCGTGTTGACTCGTATCGCCCTTGTCATGATGGCACCTTGCCTTCGTTTGAGAGTGACCCTGTTTATCGCAAAACCGTTCATGTGGAGAATTGGGCAACTACCCAAGTGTTTTCCAGCTTGTGCAGCCCGTGCCCACCTTTTTTCTTCATGTATTTCCTCGTCTTTCATCCCTATAATGCCATCCCGTATCCCGTCAATGTTCTCAATGTCACACATCGACTTCCATGTCATGCCGTCAGACATAGAACAATAGGCAGAAATTGTGGAGAAATTCCCTATTTTCCGGCGGACCGGGCGGATAGAGTCCAAATCACAGGAACTCTCAAAGAAGGGCTGCCATGCTAACGGTGGATTATCCTATGCAAACCGTAAGACAAGGCCGCACTGAAACAGATGTGCATACGGCCTGCCAGCCATGCTCAAAGACGAGAAGAACGGATAACGCGAATAGCTCTTCATAACCAAACGATACAACAAGGAATCTGCCATGCAAACAGTACCGTTCAAAAACAAAAGAGGAGATGTGCCGGTGAGTCTTCATATGCTTTCGGACACCGGCGCAAACGGAAAGGATACGGTCGACATCCACGCGCATACGTCTGGAAGCCGTGCGGAATACGCTGCCGGAAAGCGTATCGCAATTGTCTGCGCCGCCTTCCTCCTTGCCCTGTCGCTTGCATCGGCGTTTCCGACCGGCGGCATGGCGGCGGGTCAGGAGCAGAAGCCCATCACCCTGAAAACCATGGGCAGCCTGCTGTTCGGCGGTACGGTAATCGAGAGGGAGAACGGGGATACCTTTCACGGGGATCACGGTTATGCTCAGTTTTACATCCCGCAAAAGGCCCGTAACTATCCGCTGATTCTGTGGCACGGCATGGGGCAGTCCGGCAGAAGCTGGGAATCCACGCCGGACGGACGCGAAGGGTTTCAGGCCCTCCTGACGCGGCGCGACTGGCCGCTGTATATCATTGATCAGCCTCGCCGCGGCAGGGCCGGGTACACTGCGTCCGCCAGAGACGACGCGAGCGCCCACCCTACCTCGGCCAGCGAGCGCGGCGTCTGGAATGCCTTCCGCAACGGCATCTGGGTTCCAGGACAGAAGGCATCCCTGTATCCGGGCGTGCGTTTCCCGTCCGCCCCAGCCGCCATTGACCAGTTCTTCCGCCAGCAGACCTTCAATACGGGGCAGGAACCGCGCACAACAGAATATCTGACGTACATGGGCAACACAGCCGCCGCCCTGCTGCGGCAAACTGGCCCGGCGGTACTGGTCACTCATTCCAACAGCGGAAAATACGGCTGGTTCACAGCCATGGCCTCGGACGCCGTCAAGGCCATCGTCGCCTATGAACCAGGCCAGTTCGTTTTTCCCGAAGGCGAAACGGCGAGGGATATACCCTTCAAAAATGCGCTGGCCAACGAGATGCTCCAACCTATTAAAATTTCATCAGAATCGTTTCGGAAACTGACCCAAATGCCCATACTAATCATCTATGGCGACAACATCGCCACAGAGCCCAGCGATATTTTCAACGTGGATGTCTGGCGCATAGCCAGCACTCGTGCCAGACATTTTGTAGACGCCATCAACCGCAATGGTGGCGATGCCACACTGGCCTTCCTTCCGGAGATAGGCATCAAGGGCAACACCCACGCGCCCTTTGCCGACCTGAACAATCTGGAAATCGCCGATCACCTCGAGCAATGGCTGCACGCCAAGGGGCTGGACGGTCGAGGCGTTCCCCACAGGGGCCCGGCTCCCCAAACAACGGCATTGACCATTCCCCTGCAACAGGACCGATAACCGCCGCTACAAAAACGGTGGCCCCGAATACCACAAGGAGATTGTCATGAAACGGCTTCTGCTTTCCGTATGTATTCCGGCACTCACTTTCTTCGGATTCTCCCTCAAGGCACACGCGGCAGAGACGCACAGCGCCCTGGCCGTCATGAACGCCGAGGGCGAGGGCATCTTCCCCAAAGGAAAGACCAACGACGCCTATGCCCAGTATTTCAACGGCACCAGCTATCTCCAGGCATTGTCCACCGAAGGCGTGGCCATCGCCAACGTGACCTTTGAACCCGGCTGCCGCAACTTCTGGCACATCCACCACAAAGGCGGGCAGATTCTTCTCGTAACCGGAGGACGCGGCTGGTACCAGCAGTGGGAAAAGCCCGCGCTGGCGCTCAAGCCCGGCGACGTGGTGAACATTCCGGCCGGGGTCAAACACTGGCACGGCGCGGCCAAGGACAGCTGGTTTTCCCATCTTGCCGTGGCTGTTCCGGCAGAAGGGGCTTCCAACGAATGGCTGGAACAAGTATCTGACGAAGAATACCAGCAACTCAAGTAAAGGAGCGCGTCATGTCACACTTGGGATATGAAATAAAAAAGCTAGGTTTCGGCCTGATGCGTCTGCCCAAAAGGGGCGACAATATAGATGTGGAACAGGTCAAGATCATGGTGGACCGCTTTCTTGCTGACGGTTTTACCTATTTCGACACGGCCTGGGCCTATCCCGGTAGTGAGGACGCCATCCGGCAGGCTCTGGTGGAGCGGCACCCCCGTGAAGCCTTTCAGTTGGCCACGAAAAACGCGGCATGGATCAAGTGCAAAAGCCGGGAAGAGGCTATCGGACAGTTTGAAACGTCGCTGCGGCAGACGGGCGCGGGCTATTTTGACTTCTACCTGCTGCACAACCTTGGAGAAAGCCGCACCCGCTTCTTTGACGTTTTCAACATGTGGGACTTCGTTCAGGAGAAAAAGCGGCAGGGGCTCATCAGGCATGTGGGATTCTCCTTCCACTCCACGCCGGAGGAACTGGAGCAGATTCTGTCCGCGCACCCGGAAATGGAATTCGTGCAATTGCAAATAAACTATGGAGACTGGGAAAATCCCGCCGTTCAGTCCAGAGCCTGCTACGAAGTGGCGAGAAGGCATGAAAAACCCGTCATCATCATGGAACCGATCAAGGGGGGTATGCTCGCCACCCCGCCGGAGCCGGTGGTGAAGATTTTCCGTAAGGCAAATCCGCAGGCCTCCAACGCTTCCTGGGCCATCCGTTTCGCGGCGAGCCTCGAAGGGGTCATCACAGTACTGTCCGGCATGAGCAATCTGGAACAGATGGAGGACAACCTCTCATACATGCGGAACTTTGCTCCTCTGTCCGCGGAAGAACATACCACAATACAGGAAGCGCAGAAGGCGTTGAACAGTATTCCGCTCATTCCCTGCACCACCTGCAACTACTGCGCAAAAGTCTGTCCCAACGACATAGGGATCTCGGGATCGTTCATCGCGATGAACTACCTGACGTTGTATAAAGACAAACGCGCGGCGCGTGTCCAAGAACAATGGATGGTCGGGGGACATGACAGGCAGAGCGCTGACAAATGCGTCCAATGCGGCGTATGCGAGGCGGTTTGTCCGCAACACATCGCCATCAGGGATGAACTGGTCAGAGTCCATGCCGCTCTGGGGGACGGGCAGCTCGCACCGGGCAGCTAATCAGACTTGATAAAGCCATTGACCCGATAATCCCCTACGCCGAAAGATGGAGCCTCCCTTCGGCCCCATACCAAAGAATACATGAAACTCGGCAAACAGGTCTGGATGTCTCTCCGCTGTGCCTCGGCTACATGAGCTTTGGCGATCCCGAAGGCTGAATACACAAATGGGCGCGGGACAAAGAACACAGCAAACCCATCATCCAGAGATCTCTGGATCTGGGCATCAATTTCTTTGATACGGCCAATGTCTACAGCCTCGGCAGAAGCGAGGAAATTCTGGGACGCGCCATCAAGGATTTTGCCCGGAGGGACGAGGTTGTCATCGCCACCAAGGTGCATGGCGTCATGAGGAGTGGCCCCAACGGCGGCGGACTGTCGCGCAAGGCCCGCTACATCGGGGTTTCGGCAATGTGGGTCTGGCAGTTCCAGAAAGCACAGCATATCGCGGAAAGGCATGGCTGGACAACGTTCGTCTCCATGCAGCCCCTCTACAACCTGGTATAACGCGAAGAAAAGCGGGAAATGGTGCCCTTGTGAAGGATATGTACGTCGGCCTGACTCCGTACAGTCCGCTGGCTGCCGGGCGTTTGTCACGGGCATGGAATGAAAGCACGGCACGCTATGAAACCGATACCATCGCGCAAAACAAGTATGGGACGAACAAGGAAGCGGACAAGCTGATCGTGGATCGGCTTTCAGAACTGGCCGAAAAGCGCGGCCTCACCAGAACACAGCTAGCTCTGGCCCGGTGCTGCACAAAGAACCGATGGTTTCCACCGTTATCGGTTCCTACAGGATGTCGCATCTCGAGGACGCGGCGAATGCGGTACCCGTCCGGCTTTCACCCGAAGAAATGACCTTTCTGAAAGAGCTGTATATGCCACACCCCATTCAGGGGCATCATTAAGGAAACACCGGAGGAGTGTCATGAACCGACGAACGTTCATCAAAGCTTCACTAACCGCCACAGCCGCAGTGGCCGGAAGCGTCCTTTTGGACGGGCCGCTATCATCCGCCTCGGCGGTAACCGTACCAAACACGACAGAGGATGCAAAAATGAAAATATTGGTACTGACCGGCAGCCCACGGAAAAACGGGAACTCCAACACCCTCGCCGAACATTTCATCAACGGAGCCAAAGAGGCCGGGCACGAAGTAACCCGCTTTGATGCCGCATCCAGCAAGGTGCATCCATGCATTGCCTGCAACAAATGCGGCATGAACGGGCCCTGCGTGTTCAAAGACGATTTTGAAGTGGTGCGCGAACACATCATTCCCGCCGATCTGGTGGCGTTTGCAACCCCCATGTATTACTTCGGGATTTCGGCTCAACTGAAAACGGTCATTGATCGTTTCTATGCCATCAACGGAGAAATACACATCCCCAAGAAAGCTGTGCTGATGATGACCTACGCAAACAATTCTCCCAGAAACGAAAGCCCGATCCTCACGTATTATGAAGTACTGCTGGAATACCTCGGCTGGAAGGATGCGGGACGGATCATCGTTCCCGGCGTCTGGCCTACGGGTGCAATTAATCAGACACCATTTCCTGCTCAGGCCTTCGCTCTAGGCAAGAGCGTCTAAATACCGCGTGCTCAACAAGCAACCACAGTGCGAAGTCCCGTAAAGTGTAAAAGACTTCAGACTGTTCGCCATCCTTACCTTTTCTATAATTCATGCGCATGAGTTGCCGGGACTGCTGAAAAGCTCAGCAGTCCTTTTTCTATTTCTTTCTTATGTTCTTACGGGGTCATCTTTGGGTATCATATCAAGGAATATTCTTCTCTTCCTTCCCCACCTACAAGAACCAAACATTCACCAATCCCGACCCAGATGAGCCGGTAAGCGACGCTTCCCTCCTGCAGGACAAGCCGCAGCCCGTCATGTTCGCCCCTCAGGGGAAGGACGAGCATCGCGGCATCTTTCTGGTGAATCTCCACTCCCCCCTAAATTCCGGCACGGCGGGCATCAACGCCAAGTACAACGAACTGGTGTCATGGTTCACAGCCGGGTGCAGGCGCATCCGAACCGACCGAGGAGCGCTACATTTCCTGCATATATTATTACTATTACCGCAAAGTTATCACCGCCGATTTTCACCTCCCCGGCACGGCGCTGTTCGCTATCTGGGCCATGCACACGACATCGCTGTCCAGCCCCATCCCCAAGGTGACGTACTCGGCCCGGCGCAATATCGCCATGCTTCCGATGTCCGACGGCTCGACCTGGCCCGGTCTCTATCGAACCCGACCTATGCCGAATCGCGCGCCGCGTCAGTTATAGAGCGTACATTTTAGAATGTAGTGGATTTGAAACACTAAAAAAGGGCTTACTGGATTTCAACAATCCCTTGAAATTTATGGCTGAGAGGGGAGAGATTCCGTTTTAATTGCGCTAAGGCATTAAACTTTATACTCGTCTGGTTGTGTTTATTGCACAGACCGTATCCATAAAACGGCTGCGCAAACTCAAAAAAACTCCTACCGAACATGATGAAGAGGGATACTCGAAAGATGTCGGATATCCCTCAAAAGATTTTTCTTTGTTGTCAGAAAGAACACAGAGATTGGTTTACTCCATAACAAATGGTCGCACAGCGCGTATCATTCTGTAATCGCATGGAGGGAGGAAGCCCTATCCATTACATGATCAAAGTGTATAGCCTTGCTGAACCCGTTAATACGAAGGAATACGTCAAATGCGGAAAATACCGTCCTTTTGTTGTCGTACACAAAAGAGTGACTGTTCAACAAGCATTCCATCAGGATGCAAGCCTCTTCCACACCATCGGCGTAATAGCGGCATTGAAGCCGATAGGCGGACTCCACCGCGCCATATCCCTAATACCGGAAGCCCAACAGCAGCTTTTGAACAGTATGACATGCAAACCAAGGGTATCGGCAGTTATAAGATAATCCCGACTCATTTGGACAGAGCCTCATAGAGCGCATCCTATTCCGTCATACTTGAAAAAAGAGCGGTCATCACATGAGTGCGTGGCTTACTACTCCCAATATATTCCCTCAGAGCTTCATCAAGAATGGGCTGAATCTGACGTCCCTTTTCATGGGCCATTTGATGCAATTTGGCAAGGGCATCCAAGGAGAGCTGCGTTGCGAATTTGACCTTTTGTCCTGTTGTTGCAGTTGATTGCGTCATTTTTCTTCTCTTTTTCTTGAAGCTAGGCAGTCTATCTTGATTTATCAAGAAATATCTTGAAAATTTTCAAACTCCATATTCAATATCAAAGAATCAGACACAAAAATTCCTACACATTTATATAGTGATGAACCCCGAACACATCGGATGCCCCTCACGTCCTATTTAATCCAATCCTCATAGATAACTTCAAGTACGGCAAAGAATGCATAAAGCCAGTTCACACCCTACTCTTGTCCCATTCTTTCCATATTTACATTCTCTATTTTATAACTATGTCCTTTACCTTCAAAAATTAAATCCCCTAGCGCTTCATCTAGTGCAACTCCGTTGAAAACCATGATTTTCAACATTCATCAACACTAAAGTTCCGTAAGTTGGCCTCCGCAGATATTAAACGCTTGGCCCGTAATGTATTCGGATTCCGGGGAAACGAGAAAGGCCACAAGATGTCCCACGTCTTCCGGAGCTCCCATCCTACCATAGGGGATGGTTTCGACCATGCGCGCTACTCGCGCTTCCAAAGAGATACCCTGCTCCGCAGCTTCCCGTTCAAAACGGGCCTTGTTGAGCTCCGTATATATTTGCCCGGGGCAGATGGCATTCGCCCTGATGCCTTCTGCGGCGTACTCCACGGCAAAGCACTTGGTAAGCATGATAAGAGCTGCCTTACTTACTGAATAGGCACTGTATCCCGGCGACGGGCGTTTGCCTGCTCGGGAGGCGATATTGACGATGGAACTTCCCCGCTGCATCATGGGTAAAAGTTTGCGGATCATTTTGAACGGGCCGCCGAGATTGATATCCAGCACTTTCGACCAGGTCCCCTCGTCCATCTCTCCCAAACGGGCACCGGCGGGCATTATCCCCGCATTGTTGACCAGTGCGTGAACCGTCGGGGTGAATCTCCTTATCTGTTCCACGGCCTTTTCCACATCCTGATCGGATGTGATATCAATGGGCACAGGTAAAACGCGTACCCCATAGTTCTCCTGCAGCTTGGCACTGCTTTCACCAAGAAGCGTTGAGGGGAGATCCATGATGACGACATCCATACCGCATGAAGCAAGCGCTTCCGCAATACCAAAACCGATTCCCGCAGGGTGAGCGGCCCCTGTCACAACAGCTGTCTGTTGGGTAGATTCCCAATATGTCTGTACGGCTACTTCCATCGGCTTATTCCCCTTTATTCAGCAGCCTGTTTACACGTGGCTACTGTTTTAATCCGCATGAAAAATGGAATACCCAAGACGGAGATAAGAACAGTGCACTCTCCTATCACAGTCACTCCTTTGCGGGAGGTAGGTGAACGGCACGGCCTTCCGCCGCCAACACGGCCTCTCGCAGGGCTTCGCCTAGGGTAGGATGCCCGTGTATTGTCGCCAGTACTTCATCCGAAGTCGCCTCCATACCGACGGCTAGACAGGCTTCAGAAATTAAATCCGTAGCACGGGGACCATATATATGGACTCCAAGTATTTCCCTATGCGTTTTTCCCACCAGAACTTTAATCACCCCGTTTCCGCCGTTCATGATCAAAGCCCGCCCATTGGCTGCAAGCGGAAACACTCCTACATCATACGCTTTACCTACTCTCTGGGCCGCCTCCTCCGTCAGACCTGTACAAGCCAATTCCGGGCAGGAATATACACAGGAAGGATTGGTTACGGCCTTGAATTCTGCCGAATGGCCAAGCGCATTTTCCGCCGCTACCTCTCCCTGCATGGAAGCGACATGAGCCAAGAGTATCTGACCGGTACAATCCCCGACCGCATACACGCCGCTCCTGCTCGTCTCCATATGCATATTGACAAGGATCTGTCCGCGTTCGGTGTCTATGCCGCACGCATCTAAACCGAGAGCTTCCGTATTCGCCTTACGGCCTACACAAAACAGCACGTTTTCACCAATAAGGATCTGTTCACCATTGTCAGCTTCTATATATACTGCGGCTTGTGCCCCCCTGTTTTCAATACGTATAACCTTAGCCCTGGTATGTATCCTCAGGCCTTTCCGTGCGAAATCCGCACGCAGCATCCCAACAAGCTCACCGTCCATCATCGGCAAAATCTCATTTGCCATTTCAACTATATGAACATGGCTCCCCAGCATACTGTATAGCGTTGCCATCTCCACACCGATGACGCCTCCCCCAATGATGATCAAAGAGGCGGGAATGGTGTCCAAACCCAACGCTCCCGTACTGTCGATGCATTGCGGGCAATCAATCCCCGGGATGGGCGGTACGGCTGGTACTGACCCCGAGGCGATAATAATCCGATCAAACGTGAGTATCTGCTCGCCATCCTTAACGTTCACAATAAGTTTTTTTGAATCCAAGAACTGGGCCGTCCCTATAATGACCTTGACGCCATTGGCCCGGAGCAAACCTTGAACCCCACCAATAAGCTTCCTCACTACAGCCGCTTTCCGCCGCTGCATCGCGGTAAAATCAAGTCGTATATCTGTATAGACACCCCATTCTGAAGCGTTCTTGGCCTCATTATATAGTTCCGCACCGTGCAGCAGCGCCTTTGTAGGAATGCAGCCGACATTCAGGCAGGTTCCCCCCAACTGTTCCTTTTCAATCAGTGTGACGTCTGCCCCAAGTTGGGCCGCCCGAATAGCGGCCACATAACCGCCGGGGCCACCGCCAATAACGGCGACCGTCGTTTTTTCTCTCATGATGTCCTCCTTTGTTGTTGGAATATTTCAACATTGAAACGCTCTGTTCCGAATGCATATACAGAGAGCCATAAACAGAATAATTTATGCAATCACACTCTATTACATGAATAACATTCTTTGGGCCCAATAAGGTGTCAAAGGCAGCCTGTTCTCAGCCGTGTACGAACCAAGGGCGAGCCATCTAGACTTCGGGCCAAAAACACCTCGTCCCCGGTATTCCCGCACAACAGATCGGGGAAAAGGCCTCCAGAGCCAACGCATTCCGTACGGCTCTGTTCCAGCCCCAGCGATCACCTTCTTCACACGGAAGATGCGTTATCAGCACTCGAGACGGCCGCAAGATATGCCGCATGCGTTGACATGCCGTTTTGACGGAAAACCAGGGAAAGGGAATCACCAGTAATGCCGGACAGGGGCAAAGCTCTGCCAGACGTTCCATATTTTCTTCGGAAAAAGCGGCATCCCCGGCAAAGATAATGGAATGCGATCCTTCGACAATAAAAGCCAAATTCAGAATATCGGCATATTGCGGGCCTGCATGACGCAGGGCAACCGCCGTTACGCCCAGTCTCCCTTTGGAAAAGGAAACGGTATGCATAAGCTTCGGTTTTATACTGACAGGGCTGTCCATTTCAGGTGCCAACCGCGCTACTGCGTCGACCACCTGCGGACTGGAATAGACGGGCACATGAGGCCTCTCCAGCACAAAACGCGCAACGAGCCCAGCATCGAAATGATCTTCATGATGATGGGAAATGAGCATCATATCGACACGTTCATAAGGCGGCCCGCCACGAATAATCGTTTGTGCCATATCCAGTGGAATACCTGCATATGGACGTTGTTCACCATTATTCAGGGCATCTATCAGAATGCTGTGTCCATCTATCAGGACATGCAGGCCCATATTGGATAGACAATATACATCCAACCTTCGCTCAACCATCGGAAAATCCGGATTCAAAATTAAATAGGCATTTCAGGATCTCTTCGCGCTTCAGAGTTCCGAAGCACATATCTATTGGCAGACGTGCCAAAGCCTCGTCCACATCCCGCACTTGATAACGAAGCCCGCACAGCTCCTTTGTCACCAAGGCGATATCGCCTCGAGCCATGAAATCTCCGAAGAAGGTGCAGTGCTCTATGATGCCATGCCGAATATCCAGCAGAGCCTCTACACTCCCTCCAGGAAATGTACATTTGTTACGGAAGGAAAAAGGAGGAGTTTCCCCGTAGTTCCAATCCCAGCTCAAATACTTGTTGGAGCGCAACTGCAGTACTGCCAGCTCATCGGCTTCCCGCAATACCAAATTTTGAGAGGAAAACCCTGAAGCCAACTGCCTTTGAAGGCGTTCCATAAAAACCGATACAGAAACATCAGGAAGCCAGTCTTTAATATTGGCAACCCGCGCGCGAACGGATTTTGTGGCTTTTGACTGAAACTTTTCAGGTGTTACGCGAAGCGACCGGGAGAGCACATCCAGATTGACGTCAAAAAGCAATGTTCCGTGGTGAAGGATACGCTTTTTATAAATAGACTGCGCATTGCCGGATACCTTTCTTCCGTGGACGGAAAGATCATTGCGTCCGTCAAGCGTTACGGGAACCCCCATGACATTGAGAGCGGCGGCTATCGGCGCCATGAAGTCCACCATACGTTGACCCGCCACATCTTTCAGCCCAACGATAAAAGAAAAATTGACGTTGTTCAGATCATGATACACTGCACCGCCCCCACTGATACGGCGGATAATGTTGATGCCGTTCGCGGCGGCATAAGATCGGTCAATTTCTTCAGCCGTGTTCTGATTACGCCCTACAACAATCGTATTGTCGTTACGCCACAACAGCAGAACGTCCTCATCCCAACACCTCAAGATATGCTCTTCAACGGCCAGATTGTAATATGGATCTGTACTCTCAAGGCGGTATAACCTCATAACGTCCTCCCACAAGCCCATTCTCAAGCCGTGAAACGATTTCCCCTCACATAAAGCAATATCCATACCGACATCGCCGCCATTCTCTGCTTCATTATTTATATTGTAATTATAGTATGTTATGAGACATAAAAAAGAATATGCCGTCAAACGGACATAGGCTGGGGGGGAGAAAAAATGAAAGCTGTACATTTTTGCTGCACACAACTGTAAAAGAAGATTAACAGTATGCTCCCCTCCCAACGTACGGCAGTTCATATTATGAGTTAATCATTTGAATTTATAAGATATATTATTTTGGTATCATCTTTGCTTTGCCTGTGGCGATTCATAATCCCCATCATTCAACTGGTATTCGGAGGAAATGATGTCGCACGAAACGGACCAAAAGACATTGGCGGAGCAGTTCTATGCCACCATGCTGCGGGCAAGGCGCTTTGAAGAGGAAGCCTTTGAATTCTATAAAAAGGGAATGATGCCCGGCATGGCGCATCTGTACCTGGGAGAGGAAGCCGTAGCGGTCGGCGTGTGTACGGCTCTAAAACCGGAAGACTGTATCGGCAGTACACATCGCGGACATGGCCACCTTGTCGCCCGAGGTGCGGACATGGGGCGCATGATGGCAGAAATTTTGGGCAAAAAAACAGGATATTCCAAAGGGAAAGGCGGCACTATGCACATCATGGCCCGAGACAGGGGGATCTTGGGGGCAAATGGCATTGTGGGCGCGGAGCTCCCCATATCCACCGGTGCGGCCTATGCCTTCAAATTGCGCAAAGAACCCCGCGTGTCCGTTGTCTTCTTCGGGGATGGAGCATCCAATCAGGGCACTTTCCACGAAAGTATCAACATGGCGGCGGCATGGGATCTTCCTATCGTCTATGTCATCGAAAACAACAGGTATGCAATCTCAACCGGATTCACGAGGGTGACCAAGGAACATCGGCTCTCCAACCGTGCCCTGGCATACGGCATCCCGGGAGAAACGGTCGACGGCAATGATGTGTTTGCCGTGTATGAAGCGGCCTCCAAAGCGGTGGAACGTGCCCGGAGAGGTGAGGGCCCGACCCTGCTCGAGTGTCTGACGTACCGCTGGCAAGGGCATAACGTGGGGGATCCCGGCAAATACCGCCCCGACGACGAAGTCGCAGAATGGAAATCCAGAGATCCCCTTAGACTGCTGGAACGTTCCGGCATTCTGTCCGAACAGGAAATTTCCGCCATCCGTTCCGATGTGGAAGCAGAGATCGCCGATATGTGCGCATTCGCCGCAGAAAGCGAATATCCCCCCCTCTCGGAACTCGGTACAGATGTCTTTGTGGATTAGGGCAACTCAACCCGCTCCAGATCCTTTCCATTTTTAAGATATTGCAAAGTCAGGCTCCGGGATATCAGGAAAACATTCCTGCCGCGACTCGAGAAGGCCTTCCGGCTTTGAAAAGACGTTTGTTCAAAGCCAATCTGCTTCAGGTGCTGTTGCCCTATTCTTTTAGACAAGGTTGGTCGATATGAGAGAGCTGTTGTACAAAGACGCCATCCGCGAAGCGATGGATGAAGAACTGGCAAGGGACGAACGCGTATTTCTGATTGGGGAGGACGTCGGCATCTTCGGGGGATCTTTCAAATGCTCCGTCGGATTACGGGACAAGTACGGCGATATGCGGTGCAAGGATGCGCCGATTTCCGAAGCGGGCATCGTGGGAACCGGCGTGGGAGCGGCTATTGTGGGAATGCGCCCCATAGTCGAAATCATGTACGCGGATTTCTTGTTGGTCTGCATGGATCAAATTTGCAATCAGGCCGCCAAAATCAACTATATGTCCGGCGGGCAGATCCACGTGCCTTTGGTGATCCGGACCCCCATGGGTGGCGGGAGAGCCCTTGCCGCACAGCATTCCCAATGCCTGCATGCATGGGTAGCCAATTGCCCCGGGCTCAAGATCGCCCTGCCCTCCACCGCACGGGAAGCCAAGGGACTCCTCAAAAGCGCGATCCGTGATGATAACCCCGTACTGATCTTTGAACACAAAGCCATGTACAACATGAAGTTCGATGATCTGCCCGCTCCGGAAGCCGACGAACTGATCCCGCTCGGTAAGGCCCGCATAGTCTCCGAAGGCTCGGACATCACCGTCGTGTCCTGTTCCCTCATGACCTTGAAATGCGAAAAGGCCGCGATGGAGCTCTCCAAAGAGGGTATCTCCGTCGAACTGATCGACTTGCGCACCATTACGCCGTTGGATACGGGAACCATCATCGATTCCGTCCGGAAAACGGGCCGTCTGCTGGTCGTTGACGAAGGGCACACCAGTTACGGGATCACGGGAGAAATCATCGCCCGGATCATGCCTGACGTGTTCTACTCCCTAGAAGCTCCGGCCCAACGCCTGTGTACGCCAGACATCCCTATCCCCTTCACCCCTCGCCTTGAGCAAGCGATGCAGCCTAACGAGACGACCATCGCCGCCAAAATTCGGGAAATGCTGTAACAACGCGGCATGAAAGGAGCTGTGACATGGCTGAGATCATTGTTATGCCCAAACTCGGTTTCAATCAGGAAGAGGGCGAACTGGTCAAATGGCACAAGCAGGTCGGCAATCCGATCAACAAAGGTGATCTGCTGTTTGAAACCAATACGGATAAAACAACAATGCCGGTGGAAGCCACCCGTGATGGCATCCTCCTGAAAATACTTGTTGCTGAAGGCGAAGCCGTTCCGGTCTTCACGCCCATCGCGGTGGTAGGCGACGCGGGAGAAGATGCTGATGCCGCTCTGTCTGCCGCCGCCATCGGACAGGATGCGCCCGGCCAAGAACCAAATGCGCATACAAACGAAGAGCCAGCCTCAGAAGGCTCACTCGGTTTGGAAGGCTTGAAGGCCTTTCGTCTGTCCCCCAAGGCTCAAAAGCTGATGCGGGACAGGAGGATCGAACCAGCTTGTCTAGCCCTTGTCACCGGAACGGGATTTCAGGGGGGCATCACCGCACGCGATATCCTTCTTTCAGGAGTATTGGAAAATGCCGCTGAACCCAAGAACAGAAGTTCTCCTCTGGCCCGTAAGGTCGCGGAAGAGCATGGCATAGATCTGGCCTCCGTCACGGGAACCGGCATTGCGGGCAAGATCATGTGCACCGATGTGGAACAGGCCATAGCTTCACCCTGCGTCTCGGAAGCACTTTCGGCTCATTCTTTTGTGCCTGCCGGGCCGAAAGTTTTGCGCACCGCACCATACACCGGCCTGCGCAAAATCATAGGCGATCGTTTAAGCCAAAGCCTGTTCACAGCACCGCATCTGTATTTCACGGAAAATGTGGATATGGGAGAATGCTTGGCCTTCCGTAAGCGGATAAACGAACTCCCGGAAAACAAGGTAGCCATGTCCGATCTGCTGATCAAGGCCGTCAGCAAGTCCCTCCAAAAATATCCGAACATCAATGCTTCCCTACATGACGGAACCATCGTCACCTACCAAAGTATCAATATCGGCATGGCGGTAGCGGGAGACAAAGGTCTGATCGTACCCGTTGTCAAGGATACGCAAGAAAAGCCCCTCAGCAAGATCGCCTCCGAAACCCGCGATCTGGTGGAACGGGCTAAATCCGGCACGTTGGTGCCGGAAGAATACTCAGGCGGCACCTTCAGTATCTCCAATTTGGGCATGTTCGGCATAGAAAATTTCACCGCCATCATCAACCCTCCGGAAGCAGCCATTCTGGCCGTCAGCTCCGTCCGGAAAAAGGCTGTGATAACACTGGACGAGCACGGCGAAGACGCCATGGCCATCCGTCCCATGATGTCCATCCAACTATCCGTCGATCATCGGCTTATCGACGGCCTGCTCGCCGTTCAATTCCTCGCCTGCCTTAAGGATCTTCTGGAACATCCGTTGGCGATCGTGCTGTAAACTTCCCGCCATTCCGACAAACACCCTCCTGAGGCGTCGTGCCTGCGGCGAACGCTCGGGAGGGCGTTCATGTTTCCGCCGCTGCAGGTATTCCCTGAACACGAACTCAACAGGGTAAAGAATCGTGTACAACGCAAAGGACATGAACCAGACTCAGCGCTTGCAGCTGCGGCATCCACTGTACGTCCTTATCCCCGCTCCAACAGATAGAGATAAAAACAAGGCGACATTCCTTGAGTTGAAACTCCATCAAAAGGCTCCTGTGTCGAACCTTAAACATTTTCATTTTGAAAAAAGAACGACACTGACGCCAAATAGGAATTCAGCACGATCCAATGCGGCGTGAGATCAGATGAAAACAGCGTACTGTTTGACCGAGGGATTGGGAGTATCCAGTATTTTAAGTGCATACCAGCCCTAAAGGGTTTCACCCAGCCGCAACAGAACAGCAAAAAAAACCGCCCTGTACATGTCGGGACGGTTTTTTTGCCTTTGGGGCCACACTTATTATCAGAAGTATCCGAAGAAGTGAGGCAAGAACAAGGATATTTGAGGAACGAAGGTGATGAGCAGAGAACAGAACAGTAAAACAATGATGTAAGGCAAGACCCCCACGGCAACTTTCTCCACCGGTATATTCGCGATACGCGATGAAACGAACAGATTGACTCCGAGTGGTGGCGTCAACAGAGCGATTTCATTGGAAACGACAAGGATAATGCCAAAGTGGATAGGATCTACCCCTACATGGATCACAACGGGGAGCAACACCGGAACCAGAATGATAAGGGTGGCCAACGTTTCCAAAAACATGCCCAAGAGAAAAAGCATAGCCTGAATGAGGAGAAGAATGACATACTTGTCTTGAGAAATGCTGAGAAAGATATTGGCCAGCCGTTGAGGAGCCTGCTCGATGGTAAGGATTTTTCCAAATAACGTGGAAGCCCCCACTATCAGAAGGACAACGCCGCACAGCATTGCCCCTTCAAGAAGGGCTGCATAAATCTTTTTCGCATTCAGGGCGCGGTTGATGACACCACCTACAAACAGCGACCAGATGATTGCGACGATTGAAGCTTCCACCGGAGTGCATATGCCTGAGTATATGGAACCCAAGATGATAAACGGGGTAAGCAGCGAAAAAATATTTCTGAAACAGATCTTCAGAAAGATAACGGCGCTGAATGGAGGAAGCCCCACATCGATGCCCACTTTATCACGTTTGGCAAGAGACCAAGCCGTAAGTATCAAAGCAAAGGCGACGATAAAGCCGGGAATAAAGCCTGCGGTAAACAATCCCGTAATGGATACATTGCCGATGATGCCGTAAATAATGAGTGGATTGCTGGGTGGGATCAGGATGCCCACGGTTCCGCCGGAAGAAGAGACGGACGCCGCGTATTGAGGTGAATACCCCTGGCGCAGCATAGACGGAATCAACAGCGTTCCCACAGCCGCGACCGTCCCCGGCCCCGAACCCGAGATGGCGGCGAAGAAGGTGCAGGCCATGATCGTCGTGATCCCGAGCCCGCCATACATGCGCCCCACCAGCATCTTGACGACATCAATGATTTGCCCCGTTACGCCGCCCTGCTCCATTAAGGTTCCCGCTACGACGAAACAAGGAATAGCCAATAGCGGAAAGGAGTTGAGCCCCTCAAAAAGCGCATTGTGGATAACTGTCAGAGGCAGGCTCGAAAAAACGAACAACGAAATCATGGTCGAGGAAATCAACACCATATAGACAGGTACACCAAACAGCAGGAGTACCACCAGACTGATCAACAAGATGCTAAGCGTATCCATCCGTGTCCTCCTCCCCGACGTTCTTCACCAATGAATACAGCGTCCCTTCCTTTATCCTCCGTAAATAGATCTCTATGATTCGCCAGCTCGTCAGAAGAAACGTACAAGGAATGATCATTTCAACGTGGGCTTTGACAATACCAAGCGTCGGTGAGATTTCAGGGAATTCATAGTTCTCGCGGATAACCTCCCAAGCGTACCATGCAATCATCACATTGAAAGCAACACAAATCATGTCGGATAGGATACGGAAAAACAACCGCATCTTCAGCGGCATTTTCAGGAACTGTGCCGTAATACGCACCTGAGCAAGGCGTTTGGTCGCCAGGCTCATACCGATATACACAGTCCAAATAAAACAATACCTACTCAGCTCTTCAGTCCATGCAAGGGCTGATCCCCAAATCATACGGATGCTGACTTGCAGAGCCAGACAGAGTATCATACCAGCGCACAAGGTTACACACAAATACTCTTCAAAATTAGCATATATTGTCCGGAGCATGGGGTAGGCGACCTCCTGAGTAAAGACGGCGGAAATGCCGACGGCCTCCTGAAGGCACAAGGAGGCCGCCGAAAAAAGAGGGCTACTTCATGGCTTCAAGTGCTTGATCGACAAACTGCTTACCGCCGACCGTATCATAAAACTTGGGCCATACGCTGCGAGCCTTTTCCGCCCACTTGTCCTCATCGGACACGGTGCCTATGACCATACCGCCGTCGATGCATTGCTGAAGCGCCTTGGCATCCTCTTCTTCAGACCACTTCCATTCATACTCAGCAGCTTCCCTGGCTGCGCGAACAAAAAGCTCCCGAGTATCAGGGTCCAGCTTGGCAAACCAGCGCTCGCTCACAAGAATGGGAGCCACCCACAGCATATAGTGGATATCTGTGATGTACTTCTGCACTTCCCAAAATTTGGCGTCACGATTGATCAAGTGTGGATTTTCCTGACCGTCGATAACTCCCTGCTGAAGACCGTTGAAGGTTTCAATCCACGGAAGAGGATGTGGCTCCACTCCCCACGAACGAAACGCGGCAAGCTGTAACTCCACGGGAGGAACGCGCCACTTGAGGCCAGCCATATCGTCGATGGTCTTGATGGGACGTTTGGAATTGGTCAGTACGCGGTAGCCTCCGATCAGCCAACCCAAGGGGCGGGTCTTACTTTGCTCCGTGATGGCTTCATTAAAAGTCTTCATGAATGCCTCATTTCGGAAAAACGTGAAGGCATGCTGCTTTGAAGGAAACATATAAGGAAGGATGACCAACGTAGCTTTCGGAGCAAAAGGTGTCAGATTGCCCGCAGCGAGAACTCCCATCTGGATCTCATTGCTGCGCAGCTGCTTGACGACTGCCTGTTCGTCTCCAAGAACACCTCCCGTGTATAGTTCGCATTTAATCTTGCCATTCGATTCCTTATGGACGATTTCAGCGAGCCGAGCCAGCGGTACCGCCTGCACAGAACCGGGAGGAGTGGAACAGGCAATGCGGACTGTCATGCTTTTGTACTCCTTGGCATGTGAAACACCGCCCAGAACCATACCAAAAGACAATAGCGCAAATATAAGAGCCTTTTTCATGAGTCACTCCTTCATTAAAGATTGTTGGAACTTAGTCCACGCACGCTCCGCATGGAGAGGGCCATTGGAGATGCTTTCCCTGAGAGCCCAAACCGGTTAGATCGGCCGACTGATCCCGCCCAGATGTTCTCTTAGTTTGCAAGGAGTGTTCCCGCGATATGTCCTCCTAAGGTGACAAAAAATATTCAGTTATTTTAATGTATAAAGAAGATAAAAGATCTTATTTTCAGAATGTTGCCCTAAAAAAATGCGGAAAAGCATTCCACTTGTCCGCACGTTGTATATTTCCTCATACAGGCCATGAGTGAGGTGTAATCTCTCCTATACATTTCTCCATTCATGTACGACCAGAAGAACTTCGCCGGATTCCGTACCGCTTGAATTTTCCATACAAAGTAACGCGGGTGATGCCCAACTCCTGTGCTGTCTTGGAGACGTTCCCATTATTCTTCTGTAAAACGGAAAGAAGATAGTTAGCCTCTTGGGACTCCATATAGTCCGAAAGGCTACGACCGTGCGCGGTGACGGGAGAAGGGCTGTCCGGGATGACGTTTTTGCTGACGAGTTCATTTGGTAAATCTTTAATATCAATAACCTTATCCGTGCAATGTATGGAAGCATGTACCAATGCATTGAACAGCTGCCGCACATTGCCCGGCCACTCGTAAACACTCATCGCCCGAGCAGCCTTCTCAGTGAAATCTATGTCCAAATAACCTATCTTGGACAGGATATGTCGCGCCAAAAGCAAAATATCATCTCCCCTTTCGCACAGGGGCGGCATATAAATGCGCAGGGCATTTATCCTATAATAAAGGTCCTCCCGGAAAGTCCCCTCCCCCACCATTGCATTGAGATCTCGGTTAGTTGCCGTAATGAGCCGAAAGTCAACTTTAACAGGTGAAACGGCACCGACCCGAAGGATTTCTTGTTCTTCCAACGCCCGCAACAGCTTGACCTGAGCATGCAACGGAATATCTCCTATTTCATCCAAAAACAGGGTGCCGCCGTTGGCTAGCTCCAACAAGCCCATTTTGCCGCTCTTATGCGCCCCAGAAAAAGCCCCAGGAGCGTAACCGAAAAGTTCCGCTTCAAACAGTTCCGTAGGAACAGCCGCACAGTTGATGGAAACGAATTTCCCTGACGCGTAGGTACTGCCGCTATGCAGGGCTTGAGCGACGAGTTCTTTCCCTGTACCGGTATTTCCACGAATAAGCACGGGATGGGAGTCCGCGGCGTATATCTTGATCTGCCTTTTGATTTCGACGATTTTCCGGCTTTCGCCTACAATGCTGTCGACATTATACCGTGTACAAGATGAATTATTACTTTTATTGTATATTTTCTTTTTCTTCTGAAGCAAATCAATCTTGTCATGCAGTTCCTTGAGCTCATTCGGATCCGTAAACAGGATATGAGACACCATACCGATGACGTCCCCCTGATTGTCACGTACGGGGACACGATTGACCACAAATTTATAATTGTCACCGAATAACGGCAAGGTGCACAAATCGCCGAGTTCTGGTTTGCCGTTTTTGATAACGATAGGGGCCCGTGTCGCGGGATTCAGTTCCGTCAATGGCCGCCCCAAGATGCTCGAAACTTTACCACCAAGTAAAGCCGCATAGCAGGCATTGACTCTGCGAACAATATAATCCGTGTCACAGAATAAAATACCTGAAGGAAGAGCATCTAACACCTGCTGATTCAACGATTCTAATACAGCCAAATCTCGAACCATATGGACGCATCCTCCGTCTTCTAGAAAAAGGATAGGTTCTCATTCTAAATTTCCATAGACTTTTTGTAAATACTGTATGAAATAATGAACAGTTTTTACATATCGATTATTTGTTTTCTAAGAATAAGAAAAACTATCACTTTGGAATCAATAACCAACCAAACCCTCCGCGCAAACATATTCAGAGACATGGCTATATAGCGGTTCCTATCCACAAACGGAGGCTATCCGTAAGGCAAGACGCGAATACCGGAAGGGCGAACTCTCCCCCGCCGCCTACGAAGCTTTCCTGAAAGATACCATCCGGGAAATCGTCGGGCATCAGGAGGCCCTCGGGCTTGACGTGCTGGTCCACGGGGAACCGGAGCGCACGGATATGGTGGAATATTTCGGCCAACAGCTCGAAGGGTTCTGCTTTACGGACCACGGCTGGGTGCAGAGCTATGGCAGCCGCTGCGTCAAGCCGCCCGTCCTCTATGGCGACGTGTCCGGAAAGCAGCCAATGACCGCCTCATGGCTCGCCTATGCACAGAACCTCACCCGAAAACCCATGAAGGGTATGCTCACCGGGCCGGTGACTATCCTGTGCTGGAGCTTTGTGCGTGATGCTCTGGAACGCGAGGAGGTTTGCCGCCAGCTGGCGCTTGCCCTCCGCGACGAAGTGCTCGATCTGGAACGGGCCGGGCTCAAGATCATCCAGATCGACGAAGCCGCGCTCCGCGAAGGCCTTCCTCTAAGGAAGGATGAGGCGGAAAAATATCTACAATGGGCCATCGGCGCCTTCCGCCTGACCGTTTCAGGTGTCGAGGACACGACACAAATTCATACGCATATGTGCTACAGCGAGTTCAATGCCATCTTGAAGTGGATCGCCGCCATGGATGCCAATGTCATCAGCATTGAGGCCAGCCGCAGCAACATGGATCTGTTACAGGCTTTTGTGGACTTCAAGTACCCAAGCGCAATCGGCCCTGGCGTCTATGATATCCATAGCCCCCACGTTCCCGGCCTGGAAGAAATACTGGAGCGCCTCGAACAGGGCTTACGGTTTATCGCCCCGGAAAAACTTTGGGTGAATCCCGATTGTGGGCTCAAAACCCGGGGATGGCCTGAAACGCTGCTTTCGCTTGGCAACATGGTGCAGGCCGTGTGGGTCCTCCGCGAGGAATACTCGGACACGCAAAACAAGGTTACCCGATAATGGAGACTCCACAAATGACTGGTTCCCTTTTCGCTGCATCCCAAAGAACAGTTGCCCCTTTCCGTTACGATATCGTCGGCAGTTTCCTCAGGAGCGATGCCCTCAAAGAGGCACGGAAGCGCTTTGCGCAGGGGCGGATAACCCAACGGGAGCTCCGCCAGGTCGAAGACGCCGAAATCGCCCAACTCGTAGCCAAACAAAAAGCCCTCGGCCTCCGTGCCGTCACCGACGGAGAATACCGCCGCAACTGGTGGCATCTCGATTTCCTCTGGAACCTCGACGGCGTCCGGAAAGTTGCGGCTGAACAAGGCTCCATTGCTTTCAAGAAACGTCAGACCAAGGCGGAAACCATCGAAATCGTCTCCAAAGTCGGCTTCAGTGGTCATCCTTTTATTGAAGACTTCAAGGCTGTACAGACACTTGCCGGGGACTCGCCAGCCAAGTTCACCATTCCCTCCCCGTCCATGCTTCACCTCATTACCGCCGTCCGGAATCAGCAGTACAAGCCCCTTGAGCGATATAGAGACAATGACACGCTTCTTGCGGACATCGCCGCCACCTATAAGAAGGCCGTCGCGGCCTTTTACGAGGCGGGATGCCGATATCTGCAATTCGACGATACCAGCTGGGGGGAATTCTGCTCGGAGGAAAAAAGAGCCGGGTATATCGCCCGCGGTTTCGACATGGATCGCCTCGAACAGGATTATGTGTCCATGATCAATGAGGCTCTTTCCGAACGGCCGGTGGATATGACCGTCGCCATGCACATCTGCCGTGGCAATTTCCGCAGCACATGGTTCTCTTCAGGCGATTACGAACCCGTAGTGGAGATCCTTTTCGGCAATACCAAGGTAGACGGTTTTTCCCTCGAATACGATAGCGACAGAGCTGGAGATTTCAGCCCTCTCCGACTCATGAAGGACCAGCAGGTCGTTCTGGGACTTGTTTCATCCAAGACAGGGCAACTTGAAGACAAGCAGTCCATCATTGAAAGGATCCGGGAAGCTACGGACTATCTGCCCGTCAACCAACTGTGCCTCAGCCCTCAATGCGGTTTTGCATCCACGGAATAAGGAAACCTGCTGACAGAAGAGGAGCAATGGACTAAGATCGCTTTCATAAAGGAAATTGCCGAATCCATCTGGAAATAAAAACAGAGTCCGGTACACGCTCATTCTGTGTACCGGACTTGTCTCATCATACGGAAAAAAACAAACAATGAGTCCAATAAAGGCAAACCTGTGCGGCTTTTGCGCCATTTTGATATGGAGTATGCTAATTGCGCTTAGCGCAGCGTAACCGAAGCCTTAGGCGCAACACTAGGCGCCGCTTCGGTCTATAGCCTCGGCGCGCTTTTGCTGTTTCTGAAACAGGGCATTCCTGCCCTCAAGACACTTTCCAAGCCATATCTGTTCATCGGCGGGTTCTTCTTCGTCGCCTATGAACTCCTGTTCTCCCAATCCTTCAACGTATGTCTTTTTCGTGACGCCTGTATGCCTAAAAGTATCCTACGATCAGCATAAATCAAAAAGATGAAATAAAACCAGACAAGTTGCAACAAAAAATTGGACTGGCCTTGCCGAGTCTGGCTGCTAGTGGAATCAGCTTTAATCCTACACAAGTTCGTCAAAAACGTGGGCGCTTCGATCCTCGTTGGAACAGTGATTACCTGGCCTTCCAACTCATGGCCTTCTGGTAGAGATAACAGGATGGAATGTAATGGGAAACCCATATCACGAGCAATATACCCAGAACTGGTGATAGTGATTCCAGTGGGATACTTGTTCCGCGAGTCAACTATTGTGAATTGGAGAACGTAATCGCTTTTTTCGTAACATTATATTGACAAAAGTAACACGAGGGCGTAGGCTTTAAAATAGTATTTTATATTCATTATATTTAAATAGTTGCGATATAAACAAGGTCCGGCATCAAACAGGCATTATGGGAATACTGTTCCATCAAATACCATGACAAGGACATAAGCCATGTATAATCCGTCGTCATTGAATGCCGAAGAGTTCATATGCCACGACGAAGCCCTCGCCTCGATAGCATACGCGTCAGAGAACAGGAACAACCTCGGGCTGGTCGATTCCATCATCGAAAAGGCGGAACGAAAGAAGGGGCTCTCTCATCGCGAAGCATCCGTTCTTCTGGCCTGCGATGTGCCGGAAAAGGTTCAAAAAATCTATGCGCTGGCTGAGCGGATCAAGCAGGATATCTACGGCAACCGCATCGTGATGTTCGCACCACTGTATCTGTCGAATTACTGCATAAACAGCTGCTCCTACTGTCCATATCATGCGAAAAACAAGCATATTGCGCGGAAAAAACTAACGCAGGAAGACATCGTCCGAGAAGTGACGGCTCTTCAGGACATGGGGCATAAACGACTTGCCATAGAATCCGGCGAGGATCCCCTCAATAATCCCATTGAATACATTCTGGAAAGCATCAGGACCATATATAGCGTCAAACACAGGAACGGGGCGATCCGCAGGGTCAACGTCAATATAGCCGCAACCACCGTCGAGAACTACAGAAAACTCAAGGACGCCGGAATCGGGACCTACATTCTGTTCCAAGAAACGTATCACAAGCAGAGTTATGAGAAGCTCCATCCGACGGGGCCGAAGCACAATTATGCCTATCATACCGAAGCGATGGACAGAGCCATGCAGGGTGGAATCGACGATGTGGGCATCGGTGTCCTGTTCGGCCTCGAAAGGTATCGCTACGAGTTCGCCGCGCTGCTGATGCACGCGGAGCATCTTGAAGCCGTACACGGCGTCGGCCCACACACCATAAGCGTACCCCGGGTGAAGCGGGCTGACGACATCGATCCCGACGAGTTCGGCAACGGCATCGACAACCAAACATTTGCCAAGATCTGCGCCTGCCTGCGGCTTGCCGTCCCCTATACGGGCATGATCATTTCGACCCGCGAAAGCAAGGCCACCCGGGAAAAGGTCATCCGGCTCGGCGTATCCCAGATCAGCGGGGCGTCGAAAACCAGCGTCGGCGGGTACGGTTCTCCGGACTCCGAAGAGGAAAATTCGGCCCAGTTCGACGTCAGCGACAACAGGACACTGGACGAGGTCGTCTGTTGGCTGATGGAGCTCGGCTTCATCCCGAGCTTCTGTACGGCCTGTTACCGGGAGGGCAGGACGGGCGACCGATTCATGGCGCTGTGCAAAAGCGGCAGAATTGCCGACTGCTGCCATCCCAACGCGCTGATGACTTTGAAGGAGTATCTGGAGGACTACGCCTCCGAACAGGCGCGACGTACCGGCTCGGCGCTGATCCGGAGGGAACTGGGCAACATTCCGAACGAGAGGATCAGGCACATCGCGGCCGAACGTCTGGAGAAAATCGCGGCCGGACAGCGAGATTTCAGGTTTTAGCCGCCAGTTCTGGGGGGAGGCAGCCATGTTCCAGGAAGATCTTCTAAACAGCTGTCCAAAACGCCCTACACGGAGCTCTGCGCCCGTGCAAGTGAGGAGCGCCAACGCGAGAAGGGGACGCATACCTTTGTCTGCGGGCGGATCGAGTTCTCGGACCACTATGAACGGAACTGCCGCTATTGCGGGCTGCACTCGGCCAACCCCACGCCACACCGCCACCACCTTGCCGAAGGGGCTATCTTTGAAAGCGGAACGTACCGTAACACTACCGTTCTCCAGTCGGGTGGGATCCATGAAGACCAGCAACACCTTGCCCATATCGTGGATGCTCTCCGCATTCGTCTGCCCGCAACGGCGGTGCCCCTTAACGTCGGCGAGCATCCGGCGGATTCCTATATCCTATGGAAAGCCGACACTCCGTTCCCCAAACTCCATGCGGCACGGGGAGGATGTCATCATGGCGCGCCGGGGATGGAGCAGTTTTTTGTAACCTTATGAGCGACAGGAGGGTAGAATGACACGTGTCGTTATGGAACATGTCGAATACGAACTCAATGTGCCCGAAACAGGGGTACAACCTGACAGCCTGACCTTTGTTGAGATCGATCAGGAAAAGTGCATCGGGTGCGATACGTGCCAACAATACTGCCCTACTGGAGCCATCTACGGGGAAACTTTCGAGCCGCATACCATCAAATACCGGGAGCTCTGTATCAATTGCGGGCAGTGCCTGACCCATTGTCCTTCGATGGCGATATACGAGGTTCGATCATGGGTCCCAAAACTGGAAAAAAAACTCAAGGACAGCCACGTGAAATGCGTGGCCATGCCGGCTCCGTCCGTACGCTATGCGCTCGGCGAAGCCTTTGGCCTGCCTGTCGGAACTGTGACTACTGGGAAGATGCTGTCCGCCCTCAAGG
>OJRY01000659.1_pt1 | contig 31783 bp, 10 predicted proteins | sample 1599311 | NCBI WGS metagenome assembly OJRY01 (sample SAMN04168657, study PRJEB22393) | human gut metagenome | biome: human gut microbiome; feature: stool | host: Homo sapiens | collected 2014-03-20 | reverse complement strand
AAGTAGAGCTTGGTTCTCCCCTCCACGGGGAGTATTTATTACAGACATAAGAGCATCTTGTTCAGCTTTACGATGATACATTTCTTTACTCATTATATCATAACCACCTCTACCATTATCAACAAGTCTATGAGATTTAAGCATAGCAAATAGCATAACATTTTGCATATAATGTTCACCAACAGATTGAGGACTAAATAGTAATCCACGAACTCTACGAATATTTTCTTTAAGACCTTCAGCAGTACTAACTTCAGTTACTCTATCAAAATCAACTACATGACTAAGTTTAATAATAGCATCTTGAAGTGTACTACTATTTTCACTATACATATTAGCCATATAACTAACAGTTCCTTTAATCCATTCAGATTTACCAGCTTCCCAATCTTTAAGATTAATATATTCACCAGCAGCTCGTTCCATAAATATATTACTAGAACCAGTAAGAACGTTAGCAATACCACCAGTAATATTCATCATCATATATTTACTACCAGCAATGTTTTGAGCAAGAGAACCTAGTTTAACTAGATTAGGAGTTTTATTATCTTTATATTGTTCAAATACAAGACGACGTATAAAACTTCTAAGATGTTCACTAGTTCTAGTTTGTTGTTCTTGTTTATATTCAATTTCACCACCAGCACTAGCTTCTCTATTTTCAGTTATATTACCTTTATAATTTATATCATAAGCAGTATTACTAGTAATAATTTGGTCAGCAGTATAAAGAAGATTTTTAACTGTTTTAACAGCATTATATCTATTACTTTCAATTAAGAAACTATTAAATACTTCTTCCCAATTACGATTAAGAATATCATTATGAATTTTATTATTCTTTTCAATAATCTCATCTCTAGCTTTAATAGCAGCAGCTTTACGTTTACTAAATTCTTCATCACTTTCATCAGGTTCTTCAAATTTAGGTATAGTAGGCAACTGTTGAGTATCTTTATTAACTAATTGAATTAATCTAGGGTTAGGAATATCATAATCTTTATCAAAAGTTAAATCTTCATTATTTCTCCAACTAGTATTATTAGGAACATTGGCTGTCCAACCAAGAAAACTAAGAGCTTGTTCAAAGTAATCTTTAACAGTCATATCTTTAGATTTAGGTAAAGCTGGAAAATAACCCATATCAACATATCGCTTATTACTATTAGTAAAACAATACTTTTTCATAAGTTCATTTACTTTATTCATAAGTTCAAGTTGATACTCATTAAGATTAGTATAATTAGGATTATCATATCCTGTTCCTACTTTGTACTTATTAACAAAACTACTATATTCTGGATTAACAAGTTCTTCTTTAGGAGTAATATACATTTGATTAATACGTGGTTCATAATTACCAACAACAGCTGAACCATCATCTTTAATCATTTGCATAGTAGTCCAAATACGAATAGGTTTAATAGTACGAGTATATGGGTCAAAATAATGATTATCTCTATACCATTGTTTATATTCAATACTATCAATACCATATTTGTCAAGAACTTCTCTTTCTTTCATATAATAATATTGAGTAGTAGTTTCTCTAGTTCTCTTTTGAAGAATATTAATTGCAGCAGTTCTATCAATATCAGTCCATTTATCTAAATCTTTAGGTTTAATAATACCATAAATAGTTCGATTAGGTCTTTCTGTAATAGTTCCATTTTCTTCAACTTGTTCACTAAATACTTCTAACCACTTATCATAGTACTTTTTACCTTTAGCAAAAGCTCTATTTTTATCAAGTTCATATTGTTTCCAATTATAAGTAACATCACATTCACTTTCAATAAATTCAGCAACACGTTTTGCTTTAGCTTTATCAGTACTCTTTTTACCTCTAGTAATTTCATTAAATACTTCAAAACCAGTCTTGAGTTGTTCTAAATCTTCTTGACTAATATCAGCAGTATTAAGAGTTCTAGTAGCATTATCAAAATATTTTTCAAGTATTTTATTAATAGCTTCTCCTACATTAATTTCTTCTTCGCTCTTAGATTTATTACCTGTAAGATAATTATAGAAATCAGCACGATAAATTCTAAGTTCATCTTCAGCAGAACGAATAATACCAGCATAAGGCATACCGTTACCTTTAGTATATTTATATTTTCTAACTGTTTCAGCTTTAATAAGAGCTGCACGTTCTTCAGGTATCTTACGCCCATCAACTACATTAAATTCATCTTTAGCTTGAAATTCTTTAATAGCAAGATTAAGAACACTATTACCTTTATTAGCATCTTTAAGTTCTTCAAATGCCCAATTTAAATCTTCTATATCTTTAATATCAAGAATATATCTAGTATTCTTACGAATCCATTCTTTAGCTTCACGATATTCAGGAACTTTCATAAGTTCTTCCATACTAATAAGAAGATTACCATTAGCATCACGTTGACTTTCATATTTACTAATAATAGAAAGTTGTTCTTTAAGTTTAGAATCAAATCCTTCTTTAGCTTGCTTATCATAAAACATTTCTTTTACTTTACGAATATTAGTTTGATAAGCACGAAGTCTTTCAGCTACATTCAAATCATGACCAATTTTTTTATTGCCATCTTCATCGTAAAGACTAGTAAGACTATCCATTTGAGCATAGATACGTCCAAGTTCTTCATCTTGACTTTGCGTAGTAACATTATCAGTAGCTTGACTTAGAATATCTCGTATTCTACCATTAAGTCTTTTATATTCAGCAAATTCTTTAGGAATACCATCATCTCCTTTTTTAAGTCCTAATAAACTTCTTTCAAAATTTATAATATAAGTAGAATATTCAATAGTAACATCATTACCATCTTCATCTTGAACTGTAATTGGTTTAAGATGATGAATAGTAGTCATATCAATAAATTTAGCTTTATTAGATAAAGCAATAAGATGTTCAACACTATTAATACCAAATTTTTGTTCAGCTTCAATAGCAGCATCTCTATATTTCTTCATCTTTTCTTCCCAAACAGGATTATTAGGTTGAATTAATCTACCATCATCATCAATAATACTATCAAGACTAACAGATTTACCATCTTTAGCAGCTCTAGATTTAAGTTCTTTAAGATAATTTCTAAAGTCATTAGACTCTTTAATACCATTAAGACGACCTTCTTCAACAGTACCCATTACATCTTTAAGTATATTCTGCAATACAAAGTTACGATTAGCACGAATATCTTGTATCCAATAATCCATAAATCCAGTATCACCATAAGCATCAAATTCTTTCATAAGACCACTTATATAATTAGGATTAGTAGTACGTAATTGAATCCATCTTTCAAACCAATCTTTTCTAGCAGAATGTACAGTAGTATTAGAATCAACTTGATTAACTAATTTTTGAATCTTTCTAATATTCTCTTTAGTTTTATCATCAAGATTTGTACTATCAATATCAATTTCGCTAATAAGTTTGTATTTATTCTTAAACGTATTAGCACTAAGAATAACATCTAAGAAACGATTTTGAAGTTGTTCATCTTTAAGAACTTTACCAATAACATCTTTATCGTTAATAGGTTTATCGATACCATCAATTTTAATAAAACGATTAATATCATTAAGAATATTATTAGCTTCAACATCTATATAATTAGCTATAACTGATAATGAAAATTCAGAATTATCAGAAAGACTATTACTATCAAGATAGTTAATTTCAGCATTATTTAAAGCATTAAGAACATTCTGGGCAGCAGGTTGACCATGACGAACAGCTCTTGAAATAATTAAACTTGCATTTTTAGCAAATCTACCAATAGGAGTTTGGTCATCAACACTACTATATCTATCAGTATTACTAGTAACTCTATCTATTTCATTTTCATTAATTTCAATAAATAAACCAAGTTTATTATCTTCAATATTAGGATATTTAGCTTTATATTGTTTTAAATCATCGCTTAAATTAATAGCAGTAGTTCCATTAATGTTAAGATAAAATTTATCATTAATAGTATATATAGTATTATTCTCAAAAGGAGTATTCATAAAAGGCTGGAAATACTCATCAGATATATATTTACTATATAGTTCAGGAACTTCTTTATAACCTTTATTTACAGCTTCATTAATATTATCTTTAATACCATCAATAAATTTATCTCTTTTTTCTTGTTGAGTAAGACCTTTATAAAGAAGAACAGCTAATGGTTTATGAATATTATTATTAGCTATAATACTAGGTTCAATACTATTATAAGTTTCAAATGATTCAAGTCTATCAATAGGATAATAAGCTAAAGTTCCATCATAAGTTCCTTTAATATATAAATTTCTATTAATTCTAATAACATTAACAGCATCTCCATTTCTTATTATTCCTACATTATCAAGATTTTCTTGACCATTAAAAGTAATAATACCACTTCTTTTTAGACTATAATTAATTTTATTATTAGTAAGTCTTTTAAATGTATAACTAGGACAATTAAAACTATTATAATTTTTACGAATAAAACCAATTATATCTTCAACATTATCTTTATCAACAAAACCATAACTATTAATACCTTTCATAGCTATATCTCCAATAGCTATTCCACCCTCACTCAATCCTCTAAGGGGAGTATTACTTATAAGTCTACTAATATTTCTAGTTCTAAATTTATGACCTTCAACAATAAAAGCATATTTAACTAAATCAAGAGCAGTGAGTTTAATAAGAGGATTGGGATGATTCCAAGCTCTATCAAATAATCTATGAGCTTCATCATTAGTAATATCGCCTTGTATGTAATTAATATATTGAATATTTACATTACGACGATTATTTCTTTCATCATTAGCAACTATTTCAATATGTTCAAATACACTACTATCTTGACTAAAATTACGTTTAATCCAATCAACTTTCTGAGCAGGAGTAAGTCTAGCAAATACATCAATTTCAGTTTGTGTAGGCTCAAATATATTTTTAACTATAACATCATCTGTTTTAATATTAATTAATGTACCACTAACTCTACCAACTTCTAAAGCTCTAGATTGACCAGTACCATATTCTTTAATATATTTAGGATGAACAAAATCACCATTAACAACAGTAACAGGTAAATTAAGATAAGAACTACCATTATTACCTACTTCTAGTTTATTAATAAGATAATCTTTATAGTCATTATATAACTTTTCAGTCATTATTCCACCTTTAGTCCATTCTGCTATTCTATATACATAATCAATAAATACAGGATTAGCAGTTTCAAATACTTGTTGAGTAGCTTTAACACTAAGAGCAGTACTCATTTGTAAAAATGCAGCTAAACTAGGATAACTACTTTTAGATATATCTGATTTAATAAACGCATCTATACCACCACTAATATCAGGAAATACACTTTCTAACAGCAAGGTTTGACCCCCCGTAGAGGATGGAGCATAAATATTACTATTTTCAATAACAGTTCTAGCATCTCTAAATACTTTATCACTAGCATAAAAACTTTGTTTAGCACCATATTTATCAGCACTAAGAATATTAAGATTATTACTTATATCCTGTCCGATTGAGTTTAATCGATTAAATTGTGCTAGAACATAAAGGTCAAATAAAGCTTGCTGAACGCCATTCATTTCCCCTCTAAGACGAGATTTATATGCGTCTGATGAAAATATAAGGTCAGGTGATGAAAATGCGTCAGAAACGCTTAAATTGAATAATTTCTTGAAAGTTTCACCATAACTTTTATCGATAGTTTCAATTAGCTTTTTACGTCCAGCAAAATTAACTTTTTCACCAAAACCAAGATTATGAGCAACTTCTCTAATAGCTTCAGTAAGCGGATTTTTAGTACCTTCCGCAAGAACACTATTAGTTTCTTTCCATTTACGAACTAGTATGTCAATAGCAGGTTGCCACATAAATCCAATAGCAGTATCATAATTACTTCCAAAGTCAACAATAGTTTTAAAAGCATTAAACGTATAAGTATTTTCATTATGTATAGCTCCCTCTTTCATAACATCAAGAATATGAGCAGTAGTCTGAGAACTATAAGGATTAATCAAATAGCCATCAACATTCTTATCATCTCCAGACCAACCAAAATTTTTATGAGTAATACGAATATGTTTATTACCAATAGTTTCAACATTTTCTTTACCATATCTATTAACAGCTTCTTGCTCACTAATTACATCAGTAGTATACATAACTTTAATACCTTCACTATGATTAGCTTTAGTAACATTTCCAATACTCATAAAAGTATCTCGATTAACACTGATACCTTTAAGTTTAATACCAGAAGTAGCAGCATCAAACCAATCAAGTTGAGTAAAGAAATCACTAGGAGCAACAGTTGTTTTATTAGCACCAACTATTTCTGCATAAGTTTCATTAGCTTCTTTGACATTTTCAAAATTAGAAGTAGTAGTATTTTCTTCAAATGCAGCAGGATTATTAAGTATATCAATAAATGATTGAATAATAGCATTAGTTCTAGCAGCTTGACTACTTGTATCCTCCACGGGGAGTTTCAAGTATGATTCGTAAGACTTAAGTCCACCATCATTAGCAATTTTTTCAACAACTTTAAGATTACCATTATAACCTTCAAGAGTAGCATTAATAGCATCTTCGCTATTTTTTAAAGAAGCTCTAATATTACCTTGTTTATTATAAGTCTTACCAAGAATTTTACGACTAGCTTTATCTACATTATCTTTAACATAATTAATATACCCTACTTCATCTTTAGTATATCTAGCATGAGTAATTTCAGTTGGAATACCTTTAACAAGATTAAATGTTTTAGACATACCATAAACACTATCAACGTCAAAGTCAGAACCAGTTTGAGTAACCCATTCATCAGGAACAACAACAGTACTACCATAAGCATCTGGAAGAAACTCTTTAACATACATAATACATATAGATTGTTTACCTTCAGTAGGAATACGATAACCAATCATAGTACGTAAGCTATCAGGAACTTGTTCAATATTTAATCCTTTAAGTTTACTACTCCATCTAGGAAGTTTAATTTCAGTATAATAAACAGAAGTGCCATCAACTTCTCCAATCTTTTTATATTGAAGTTTACTATCCGTTTGAGTTTGTTTATCAACTTTAAACCCAAAGTCAGATAGCTGAGCAGCATGCCATCCACTAATAAGTTGTCTAGTAATATTAGTATTAAAATAACTATTAGCAATACTTTCAAGTTTACTATTAATATTAGACAAAAATAAAGGAAGATTATTAAATCCAGCACTATCTAAATCGAAAAACTCAAGAAGAGCTTTTTCAACTCCTTGTTGTTGAGCATTTTCTTTAAATCTATCAAAGAATACAAAACGATTAAGATTTTTAATAGTACCATTAGAATTTAAATCAATATGACCATTATCATCTAATCCAATACCAAGTTCAGCACAAGTTTTTTCAAAACTATTTCTAATATTAGCTACATAATTATTAAATACTTTATCTTTAAGTTCATTAAGTTCAGTTCGATTAGGAAGATTATCAAGCATTTTCTTCATAATCTGAATAGCAGCTTTATTACTAGCATCAACCATATGTTGAGGAACTTCTTGCTGACGATAAAGATAATTATAACTAAATAGTTCAGAATTATCAAATACATTATTATCAAATTCTTTAAGAGCTTCATCAGTTAAAACACCATCATTATTCCAAAGTGTCATTCTGTTATGTTGTGCAACTTTAACAGTTTCAACAGTATTAATTTGATGAATACCTCTATTAGTCATTATATTATAGACTTTTTCAAGTTCTGTTCCTTTAATAAGTTTAGGAATAAGAACAAACTCAGCATTTTTTACTTGTCTAGGAACTTCAATGCCAACAGTAGTATCATAATATAAATCATAATAGAAATTCTTTTGAATTTGAACTTTATTAGCAAATTTAGTCCAATCAATTTTATCTATTGGAGTATCATCTGTAAGACTTTGAATAAGTCCAGCATATTTATCTAATTCACCAGCAGCAGTAATACGACGAATCCATTCTTCAAGAGTAATATAAGATTGAGCATCATTAGTATTAACTCCTTCTTTAAACGGTTCTAGTATTCTTTCTCTGTCTTTTTTATCAAGTCCAGCTTTTTTAAGTTGGTCATCGAGTCTATCAATAACAACTTTATCAGAAGCTTTAAAAGTATTATAAATGGTAACACCCCTAAATTTATCTTGAAGAACTACTTTTTTACGTTTAGTAACTCCATTAACAGTATAAGGAACAGTAACAGCATTACCTTTAATAGTTATATCATATAAATCAGTAGCTATATCTAAATCATTTTTAGTAAAATCAGTATTACCAAAAGGATTACCACTAGCTTGTACTTCTTTAATACGTTTTAGAATAGCTTGGCCATTCTTATAAAAACTTTGGTCACCACCATACATATCATACATACTATCTCTAACAAGATAATCATTAACTAGAAATTCAGCTAAAGATTCATTATTAATCCTATCATCAATAAATGTACCATATTTATTTTTAAGTTCTTTATAACCATTAGTTATATATTCATTTAACCAATCAGCAACAGCATCTTCAAGAGCAACACGTTGTTCTGCATTAAGAACTACTTGATTATTAACATAGCTAAGTCCACGTGTAGACCCCCCGTAGAGGATGTCAATAGTCTTACCATATCCAATTAGTTCATTAAACGCTCCATTACTATTAGGAGTAATTTTACTAACTAAACGTTTAAAACTAAATACTCTACCAGCTAAAACTTTGTGTCCATCTTTAGTAATAAATACATTACCTTTTCCATCTTTATGATATTGATTATAAAAATGTTCAGGTTTATTATTATAAATATCACTAAATTCAAAATCTCCATTAGTTAAAATAGGATTACCATTAGCATTAGTCTTAAACATTACATTAACAGCTTGAGCCATATTAGTAAGTTCTTGAATAGCTATATTATAATATTGTTTAAATAATGGATGTTCTCTATTTATAATTTTAGTTCCATCTTCTAGTTGACTACGCAATCCAGCAAGACTATATCTAGGAGCAGTAATAGTAAAGTTTTTAGGAGCATCACTAGGTATGGGAAGTAAATAATTAGCAGTAGGAGTTTCAGAATTATTAATATCAGTCATAAATAATCCCATAGCAGTAATTAAATAATCACCGTCACTCATACTACGATATAAGTCATTATTATTATTATCTAATTCACTAATACCATTAAGAAGAGAAGTTTTAAACATACTACGAGCATATTCGGTAAGTTTAGGAGTTCCATTTCCAATTCTTCTAAACAATCCATAATTAATTATATTACCATTACTATCTCTATGTTCAAGAAGTAAATTACTATAATCATATTGATGACTAGCAAACTTTTGTTTAGCATAAGCTTCAACCATAGCGTTTTGCTCTTCAACAGTAGATTTATCATCATTGATTATTTTAGCAATATTAGTAATAAAACTTCTATTAATAACATCAGAACTTAAATTACCTTCGGGATTACGAGAATTAAGTTCAACAGGAATATAAATAATATCTTTAAAAACATCAGCCATTTGATATATAATAGAAGTATCACCTCTATTAATAAAACTATCAGGCATTTTAGTTTCTTTATCCTTTTTAAGCGCTTCTACATATTTATTATAATTTTCAACTGTACGATTAATAACATTGGCAAAATTAATAAGATTATTAGCCATAGCTACACGACCAATCTTAACAATAGCTAAATTAAAACTAGCTTGATTAATATCTGGAAATATTTCTTTAAAAGCATCATATAAATAAAGATTAGCATGAGGAGTATTTTTATATCTATCATATATACGAAACTTTTCACGAGCAGTAGGAACACGATTAGTAATAATATTATTCTTAACATTATTATAAAAAGTATTCTGTAAAATAGTACGAGAATCAGTATTAGGATTAGTTACACGAGCACGAACATAACTATTACCATTAGAATCAGTTTGAATATAAGTTTCAATTTTAGATATAATAGGTTTATTAAACACCATCATATACTTATTAGCAAATACTTTATTTTTGCTAAGTAAATCATGTAATTGAATTAAACATTCACAATTTGGAATAGTTTCAGATATACGTTTAAGACTAGCTATAAAATTATCTACATTACTAGTATCAGCACTAGCATATAATATTTTAGATAAATAATTAGCATCAGAAAAAGTAACAACTCCTAATTCATTATTAATATCAAAAGGATAACTTCCATTATCAAGTTGAGAAGCAGCAGTAAGTTTAGGTAAACTTGCAAGATGATATTTAATAATTTCTTCTACGTGTTTATTAAAATCTTTAACTTCACCAATACTTAAATTCCAAAGTTGAGTCATTAAATCAATACCATCATCTATACTATTTTCATCACCTTCAGTAGAAGTTTCATCAAGATAACCGCCTAATTCTTCATAATCAGTAGTTTGATATAATTCATCTCGTTTAATAAGTTTAGCTACATTTTTATTATTAAAAAGAGCTTCATTAAATTCAGTATTAGTTAATGAACGTAGTAATGCACCATAATTAAAATCTTGAGCATTACCATATTTACGAAGAAATGCTCCAAGACCATTAATTTTAATAGCAGGACTTGGATTATTAATAAAACTATTAAGTTCATTATTTTTAGCTTCATCACTTCCAGCTAATTTTTTAGCACGTTTAAGTCCAGCATTAATAACAGTTTCATTAGTACGTTTTTTAATTTCATTAAAATTTAATGGAGCACCATTATATAGAAAATTAAAACTAAGTTTATTCATAATATCAGCAATATAAGTAATAGCTATATCTCTAGCTTTAATTGTACTAAACAAACCACGTTCTTCTTTTTCAGCAACAGAAGCTATATCATCCATATTACGGAGTTTAATAGCTCTAGCTTCAAGAAGAGCATTATAAGCTTGTCTTCCAGAAGTTTTAACATTAATACCTTTATCAGCTACAATCTTTTTAAAGATTGGGTCTTCAACCATAGCTATAAGACTATAATAATCAGCATTATTAGAACCATGTTCTTTAATAATAACATTATTAAGATTATTATATCCTACAAGTTTAATATTTCCACAGCTCATAAGTTTATATTTAAGTTTAAATTCATTAATAGTAATACCTCTATGACTAATGTAAAGTAAAATTTAATTACATCGTCATAGAGGCTGTTTTCTTTCGTTTTAAGCGACTTTTATCTTTGCTCGATTAATTCTACATACAGCTAAAACTGATGCGCCCTGTGTCAAGCAAAGTGGCAAATTCGGGCTGTTGGTCTATTGGTAAACGGCTAGTTAATTCAGCCATATTTGACACCACATCATCATCAACACTACTAAACATATCAAGTCCATCATTAAGATTATCATTATTATAATTATAATCTTGACTGTTATCTTCATTAGGATTTTCAGTTTGTTCTGTACTAGCAGTTTCTTCTTCAAACTGAAAAGTTCCTTGAATAGCCTCTTGATTACTTTCTTTAGGCATTTTCTTAATAGCTTTATAAGCATCTCTAGCAGCAGCTAATAAACTATCTTCATTAATATTAATACCTAACATATCAGCAATAACTTCAAGAAGTCTACTAAATAAAGTCTTACGTTTATTAACTTTTCTATTATCATATTTAATTTCATTAAGTGCAGTCATAAGAGCATTACTAGTAATACTTTCAACTAGAAATTCTTCAAGAGCTTCACTTGTATTAAAATTCTCAAATAGATAAGGTTTAAGTCTTTCTTTAGTAGCATCATCTTGAGTATCAAGCCAAGCTTTAAATTTATCATATATAGGTTTAACTAAAGCAAGAGCTTGTTCAGTATTATATTTAGTATAAAGTTGTCTATGTAAACTTTCATGAAGTATAATATTAACAACTCGATAAACTCTTTGACCAGCAATAGCAGAACTATTAAGTTCAATAGTATCTGTATCACGATGATAAACAGCATTAACTTGATTACCATTATTATTAGTAATACTATCTACAACTTGAATATTCTTAGGCAATATACCAATCTTTTGAAGAGAATCAATATAATCAATAGCGGTTTGGTCATTAGCAAAATACTTTTTAAGTCCACGAGTTAAATTCTTAGCAGTTATAGCAGATTCAAAAGCATTAAAATTAATAGCATTAAGAGTATCATCTAGCATGAACTCTGATAGCTGTTCAGGTATTGCTCCATCCTCCACGGGGGGTCTACCCTCAAGTTCATAAGTAATATCGAGTTTAGAATGAATATCTATTTGCCAATTACCAGCAGTTTCATTAGTATTAGTATTAGCTAATTTAGTTCTAACTAAACCATTACTAATAATAAAATCTTGATAACTATTATAGCTATAAGTTTTACCATCAATATTTATAATAGTTTTACCATTTTCACGATAAATATATTTATTAGTTTTATCATTAGTTTTTGTACTATCATTAATAAAATCTTTACTAATAGCAAATTGGGCATAGTTAAACATTTCATCAATAACAGGACGAAGAGCATTATCTAATTCATCAATAGTACTAGCATTAATACCATAACTTTTACCTATTTTAAAAGCACTATTAACAACATAAGGAGAATTAATAATAATATTACGTTTATAATTACCAGCATCAGAATTAATGGTAAAAGCATAATCTTTACCATTAAAATGTGCACCTTTAACATAAAAACCTATATTAGTAGGATTAATACTAATTTGAAGTCCAGTATTTCTATCTCCGTTAATAAGTTTATTATTTCCAAATATATCTCCAAGATTTTGTTTAAGTTCACCAAAACTTATTTTACCACTAATATAATCTCTACAAAGGTTATTAACTTCATTCTTAATAGAATTAATAATACGTCGAGCATCACTTTTAAGTAGATTACTATTTAATGGAACTTGTTTACAAAAAGCATATAGAGAAGTACCATCACTACTTGGAATACTAATAACAGGCATACCATTAGTAGTAAGATTTTCAATAATAGTTGGTTTACTTTCTCCATTAAGATATACTTGACCTTGTACAACTACACCAAGTTTATTAACATCTTCATTATAATTAACTACTGTTTCTTGTACATCATTCCATTCGCCATTAGCATCATCAATAGTATTAAGAACTCCATATTTAACATTAACAGCTCTAATCTTACCTTTAAAATCACCTTTTACTATTGTAATAGATTGGTCATAACTATTAAGAAGATTATTAAACCAACGATTAATACTAGCTTCATGACTATTCTCATAAGGTTGATTAAATATGTATTTAGTAAGATTAACAAGATGTCCAGCTAAATCAAAACTTGCAACAGGAGTAGTAAAATCTCTAACTATATCAGGATATTTAGTTTCAAATTCTTTAAATAAAGTATCAAGTTCTTTATTTGTAACTTCTTCTTTAACGGCAAGTTCATATAAATGACCAATAAATTCTTCATCAAATCTATCGCCATCAAGAATACTAATTAAAGCATCTTTAAGCGGAGAAACAACTTGACCATTTTCAGCATGAATATTATATTTCCAACCTTGATTAACCATATCATAATTACCAAACTTATCAATATTTGGAACTCCTATATAACCAATAATTGTATCATTAGCAAATATATCAATACGTTTAAGTTTAACATTATATATGGCTTCTAAATAATCACCTTGCTTAATACTAGTAAATGCTTTAACATTTTCATTCTCTACTATATACTTAAGATTAACATTATTAGTATGTTCAACTTGAAGTCTTTCAAGACGTTCTTTAGCAATACCGTCAACGTATTGAACAAATTGTCTAGCATTAAGTTTCTTAATAGTTGATTCATCAGTAGCACGATATTTACCTTGATTATTAGTGCTGGCGTAAAGATAGTTTTTTATTTGATTAAACAAATAATTTTTAATAATTTTATTACCTGTAATACTATCTATATATTCAACTAATTGACCAATACTAAGATAGACTTTACCATTAACAATTTTACCTCTAGTATTACCTTCACTATCAACACTATTAGCAAAATCATCCATAATAGCTTCTATATTACGTTCATTACCTGTAACAGTAGCATAAGTAGCATTAAGTAATAAACGTCTAGTACTATCATCTTGAACAGAACTATATAAACTACCTCCTGTAAGACCGTCAATAATATTATTAACTATGTCAGTAGCTTCCGTTTGTTCAAATCCAGCTTGACTAAGTTTATCAATAATAGATTGTCTAGCATTAAGTAAATCACTACTAGTAGATTCATGTCCTAAAGAATCTTCTAAATCAGCAATACTTTCATAAACCAAATCAGTACCTATTTGACCACGTTCGAAATCATCATCTGGAAGAGTATTATTAACTTCAGATTTAGGAGTACTAATAGGTTCTTGAGAAATTGGTTGTTCAGTTTGAGATTGAGGTTGCTCAGTATTAGTAGGCTCACTAGGAACCGCTTCGCTTCGCTCCGCTATACTCCCCGTGGAGGATGGAGATGAATTAGTATCATCTACATCAGTTTCATTAACTTCATTAACATCAGGATTAACAGGAGCAACTTCTTCCTCTTTAGGAATATTATTAACATCATTTTCAATCTCAGCAATCTCAGCTAATTGTTCTATTGTATTTTTAAGATGTTCATTACCTTTAGAACTTAAATCAAGTGCAGCATAAGCATCTCGAATAATTTTATCTATATTTGGTTTATTACCATTATTAGCATCTTTAATAACAGAATTGACATATTCTTTACCATATTGTTTATAAACATTACGTAAATCGTCCATAGCTTTATTAACAATCTTTTTACGACTATTATCAAAGAAGTTATTAAGATAAATTATACGAGATTTAATATTATCATCAGATAAATTAAGTTGATTTTTATTAACCTCAACATTAATCTCAGCATTAACAACTTCTGCTAAATCTTTAAATACTTCATTATATTGTTTTTGAAGTTGAATAGCTGATTGAATATCATTTTTATTTTCAATATCAATAGGAGTATAAAGTTTATTAATAGCATCTAATCGTTCATTTAATTGAGCAATACGTTCTTGTTTAACAGAATTATTAATTGCAGCGTTATCTTGAATAGTTTTAATATCTCTTTGAATACTATCAATAATATGTTGATAAATACCATTCTTTGCAGAATTAATATCAACATCTTCAATATGATTATTTGTAATATCTTGATTTAAAACATCATTAGCCCAATTAAGAATATTATTATAATTTTCTTGGCGATTACGAGCATGAACCATTTGAGTAGCTATAATACGACCAACTTCAAATCCGCCACCAAGTCTATTAACTTTATTTAAAGTAGTATTATATTCATTTTTAAGATTATTAATTTCAGTTTTAAATCTATTAATAAGTTCATTACTATCTTGTTGTTGTAATCCAAGTTTATTAGTAATACTATCATTAAATTCTTTACTATTAATAGAACTTTCAAGAAGTCCTAAATTACCAGCGTTCATAGAATTAATAATAATATTATCCATATATTCTTTTTCAGCTATATTACGAAGTTCTTCTTCAGTACCAGTAATAATATCTGGATTAATCTGTTGACCATTTTCATCAGCAATAGTTATAAATGGATTTTTACCATTAGCAATACTATTAAGTCTTTCTTGATATGCTTGAAAAGTAGCAGTACGACCAAGAATTTCGTTTTCTTTTTGTTTTTCAGCAGAAGTCCAATCTTTATCAAGACGTTTATTAATAAACTCTCCAGCTTTATTCATAACACTACTAAAAGTAACACCACCAAGAGCACCCCAAAATGCTTGCTCCCATAACATTGGGTCTTGAAGATAATCTTTAATAGTTTGTTGAGGAATATCTTTATCAAATACTTTTTTACCATTATATAAACCATCTTGACTAGCTATATAATTAATAGCTTCTTCAACCCCTTCTGTCCATTCAGCTCTAACACCATGAAGAATATCATTACCTATATCTTTTAATGTACTAGTAATAGCTTGTTTAGTAGTTTTATTACTTAAAGCATTAGTAATTGCAGCAGCATCATCAATATTACTATTAAATGCAGTATTTAAATTTCTAAGTCTAGAACTAGTTGTATTACCACTTAAAGCATTTTTCCATAAGTTTTTTAAACTATAAACTTGCCATACATCAAAAAGAACATTAGCCCAATCTTCAGCAAAAGTAATATCAGCACTATTTTTAGCAATATCTTTAGCTACTTCTTCATCAGACATATCTTTATATTTAGGATTATTATTATAAAACTCTTCTCTTTGTTTATCATTCATATTAGCAAGTTGAGTTTTAGAATAATCTTCAATATCATTATAAGTTTGTCTAGCTTCTTGATAATTTTCAAGATAACGAGAAGGAACTCCAATAGCAGTAGCTTCTACTATTCTACCAGTAATGGCTCTACTCTTTTGAGTCATATTAATAGCATTAGCCATTTTATTAGCTAATTTATTAAACTTTATACCTTTACCTAATAAAGAAACACCTTTAGCAAGACCAGTACTAGGAACCATAAGAGTTAAAGAACTAGCTATACTAGGAGCATTGCTAGCCCACCAAGCAAAATCTCCAATATCAAAAGCAGCATTAGGATTTTCTCTATATATAGCTAAACGCTCATTAATAGATTCTTTTAAAGATTCAAGTTCAGAACTTATTTCAGATTGATAATCATTAGGACTATTACTAACCATATTATAGAAAGCGTCAGCTAAATCTGCAAAACCAATAGCTGTACCAACAGTAATCTCATTACCAATTTGCCCAATCATTCTTAATCCTTGTTCCCAATTACTTTGATTAACAGCACGTTCTTTATCAAGTTTTTCTGGGTCATCAACAGGATTAACATAAACATCATAAGGAGCATATTTATCTATATCATATTGATTAAGATTATATGATTGCCCAGCAATACGACTAAATAAATGACTACGACCCCGGTCACTAATAGAAGTGCCGGGGTTGTAATCAACTAAAGTAGGAGGCTGTATAGCCCCCTTTTTAGTTTTAGGATTATATTCAGGATTAGGTGTTTTATTACCACCTTGTAGAAACTTTAATACATCCATATTAATATAGATTATTAGTTAATTCATCATAGTAATATTGAATAACATAAGGGTCTGAACTACCACTAAGTTGAGCAAGTTTAGTAGCAACATTTTGTTGAATAACCTTAACAGCATTTTCATCTACTGCCATACCAGCTTTAACAGCAGTTGCAGTTTGTTCCCATTGAGATAAATTATCTACAATATCAACAGCATTTTCTTTACTTACTAAACCAATAGTTTGATTATTAGTAGAATTGATTAAATTAAAACCTCCACCATTAGGTACTAATTTAAATTTATCAATTCCAGTAAATGCAGCATTATTAGTAAGAGAAATAGGTCTATTAGCATTATAATAATTTTCTACTTTACCAGCAGCTCTCCAACTAGTATCTTGATTCCAAGATTGAATAATAGAACTATCAATAGCACCACTACCTACAAGTAAAGTAATAGGTTCTCTTTTAAGTTTACCTTCTGTATCATAGTAACCTGCAATATTAATTTGAACTCCAACATCCCCAGTTTTTGGGTCACGAACAATAGTAGGAGTAATCTCATTTTCTTTAGCACTTCTAAGATAAGCTGTATAAGCTTTTCTATCTTCAGAAGTCATAGGTTCAAATATTCCATTTTCACTAGTAATATAAGCTTCACCTTGAGTTAAATCAATACCACTACGAATAGCCATCATAGCTTGTTCTTCTTTATTCTTTTTATAAGCTGAAAGTTTACTAGCTTCTTCAGGATTAGCGTTCATCATAAAATTAATTTCAGCTAATTCTGGGGTTAAAGCACTAATACCAATAGTAGAAGAAGTTATTTGACCACCATCAAGAACAGCATCATTTTTAGATTTAAGAGAATCAACATAATCAATTAAACCAATATAAGGTTCTTTATTACCTATTGGCAATCCAGCATGATGTTCTTCACCATTAGAATCAACTCGAACAAATTTATCACCATAACCAAAAAATCTAGTCTTAGCAGAATTAAGAAAAGCATTTAAAGGATTTCTAGTATCTTCAGCTTCTTTAACAGCTTTACCAAAACTATAAATAGATTTATGATAATCTTTAGGTAATTCAGCATATCTATAACCATTACCATCAGAACCAAATCTTACTCCAAGACTAGCAGCTTTTTTCTCTCCACCAAGAGCATTAATAAATGAATTATATACATCATCGTTATTAAAGTATTGTCTAATAGCAGAATTATCTCCAAATATCTGATTAACATATTTGCTATATCTATCTGAATATTTATTACTAGGTAAATCACTTAAACTAATAATAGAATTATATGTATCAAATCCATCAATACTATCTTGTGATTTACCAACTTTAAGACTATTAATATATTCTTGATTATCAATAATATCATTAAGATAACTTAAAGCATAGGCTCTATCAGATGGATTAGTAATATTAGTCATGATACTAGTTCTAATATCATCTGGATTAGCAGTGCTTAAATTAATATTAATATCAGGATTATATTTACTAAGCAATCCAGCTATTGATTGTCTATTACTAGTAATTTCAGCTTGAGCTTGAGCAGGCATAAAATTATCAATACGAACAGGAGTACCTTTATAAGTCAAATTATCAATAGCTTGTTTTCTTTGAGCACTACTTCCAGAACCAGCTTGTTTAGCTAAAGCTAATTGAGCTTTCCATGCTTCACCATAAGTAGTATTACTACTTTGATTATAAAAAGTTGCAGCATTATAGAAAGGGTCAATACGTTTAGCAAGATACTGTTCAGGAGTAAGCAGAATACCATTTTTATCTGTTATATCAGGATTACTACCATTTTGGTCATATTTCCATTTAGCAATCTTATAATCTTGTTCAAGACTAGCTTTAGCGCCAGGAGTATTTTCAATAACAGCTTTAACAGCTTCAGCAAGTTTAGCTTTACTTAATATTTGCCAATCACCTTTAGTATGAGAATAAATCTCTCCTGTAACAGATTTAGTAATATCATCAGTAACTTTACCGTTAGCATCAAGCCATCTTGTTTGACTACCACCGCCTTGTTCTTTAGCAGCCCATTGAAGTGCTTGATTAAGTATCTGATTCATAGGAATTTCAGAAACTTCTTTATCAATAGGAGTCCATTTACTTCCACCAATAACATTACCATTCTTATCAGTTATATCTTGATAATTATATTTATTAACAGCACGATAATAATTCTTATAATCTTCCGATAAATCAGTACGTTTATCAAGATTATCCATATATGCTTTATAATCTTGTTGAGCACGTAAACGACCAATCATTCCGGGACTTGAAGTTATATCTCCATAAGTTCCAACTATATCATCAAGACTAGAATACGCATTACCATATTGCATATTTTCGGTAAGAGCATTACGAACTTTATTAAGTTGTTCTTGACGCCAAGCATCTTCAGCTTCATTTAAATCTAATTGAGCAAGTTGAGCATCAATTTGAGATTTAGTTTGAATAGCTTGTTGATGACCTTGTTCAAGAGTATTATAAGTTCTAGCTAAGACATTTAAGTCAATAGGATTAACTTGTTGTCTAAAAGTAGGAGTATAAAAGTTTATCGGCATGATTGTTTTCCTCCAAGTTTTCTACGTTTACGAATAATAAATTCATCATAATCAACTCCAGCATCCCGCATAATTCTATCATCTACATTAGGAGCAGATGCTCTCATCGCACCAATAGTATTATTTAAAGCTTTACGATTTTCATATCTACTAATCATATCTTGAATACCAGCATTAATTCCACTAAATAAATTATTAATATTAGTTACTTTAGCTTCTCTAATACCATTATCAAATGCTGCTTTTCTATCTATATATTGATTGTATTGTTGAGCATTAAATTGACGAACACTTTGTTGATTACGTCTATCTTGATTAATAAGATTAGTTTCTATATTTTCTTTATTACCATAAAGTTCATTAGCAGCTTGGCCAGCAGCATTACGAACTCGTTGTTTACGAGCTAAACTTACACGACTACTAGCAGTATTAGAATCAATATCACGATAAGCCTCAAATTTATCTTCTCTAATTCTATCAAGTTGAGGATTAATATTATATTTAGTTTTAAGTTTATTAGCACTAATAAGAGTAGGTTGACCTGGGCCTCTCATTTTATTAATAGCTCTTCTACTAGCAAAATAGCTAGCTAAACTACCAGCTACATTACTGCCTAGTCCAATCCAATCAGCAGTAGTAAGATTTTTAAATTTACCTTGACCTTTACCATCAAAAGATGTAGTTCCTTTAGCAGGAATATTAGTAGAAACAGGTAAAGTAGTAGGAATACTAGCTTCTACTTTAGGTAGATTACGATTATAAACAGTAATAGGAGGTGTTTTAGTAGGAATAGATTGAGTTGATTGACTTGACTTACTTCGTCCTCTACGGGGGGTCTTCCCGTTAGATTTAGTTTCAGATAAACTTGGAATATTAGTATTATTTGTACTAATACCTTTGTTATTTCCATGACTCCAACCAGCTCTAACTAAACCACTAGTAATACCAGCACCATCTTCAAATAAAGGAAGTCTGCGTTCTGCATAATATTGAGGACGACGATTACCATTATCAATATTAGATTTATTAGTATTAGTATTTGCATTATTATTTTTAGACCATCTTCCATTTCTAAAAGTATAATCACTGCCAACAATAGTTTCACCTCTAGCAGATTTATTAATAGGATAAGCAGAAGTTCTATTAATAGTTCTATTAGTTATAGGAACATAAGCTCCAATTTTTTCATCATATTCCCAAGTTCTTCCATGACGATTAATACGTTTTCCGCCAACAGCAAATTTATCGCGTAGACCCCCCGTAGAGGATGGAGAATGAATTAATCCATTCTTAAAATTACCATTAATACTAACAACTAATCCAACATTACCTTTCTTTCTAAGTTCTGGATATTTATTATAAACTTTAGCTTTAACATCATTTCTACCATGTAATCCAGCTAATCTTAAAGCATCAACAGCATCTGCTTTTGTAGGAATAGGATAACTTCTATGTCCACCAGCAAAATCTTTTTTAGCTACACTAGGATAAGGTTTCTTTTTAGAACCATAATCTTTATCTCTACTTAATCCACCCATAGCTTTTTTATTTTCATTTATATTATTTTTATTTATATAATCAATAGTTCTAGGAAGATTACTACCATGTTTACCAATAGTTGTTCTATAAACTTCTTTAATTCCTTGATTAATCCAAGTATTATCAATTTTATTAGCTAAATCATAAATCTTTTGTCTACCTAAATTAATAAAATTAGTAACAGTTCTACCTATTCTAGAAGCTTTAGTTAGACCTTTAATAAATTTATAATTTCTATTACCAGCTATTGTAGGATAACCACCAATAATTATCGAACCACTTTCAGCGATTTGTCTTTTATATTCATCAGGTGCTTGATAAATTTTACCACCTTCTTTATATTTAGTTCCATCATCATTAATTCTATTTCTATCTTTAAAATCTTCTTGAGCTTTAAATACTTTATTAGAATTAGCTCCACCCATAACTAATTGAGCAGGACTAGCACCGTTAAGAATAGGTTGTGCAGAATAAACTTTAAGTTCATTTCCATTAGTTTCAACTACTTCACCACCTTCTACTTCAATACCAGTTTTATCACTAGGACCAATATCAATACCACCTTGACTATGTTTTCTTCCATTCATATAAAAGAAATTATTACCAAGAGGTTGAGCAATACCACCAGCAACTACATTTGGTATTTTACCACCAACAGCATATTGTTTTTGAGGAAGATTTCTTCCATTACTTCTAGGAGTTTGAATAATATTAAATGGAAATGTTGGTCCAAGTTCATCATCACTAGGAAAAGATTCTTTATTAAAATCTTTAACATAATTAATAAGTCTACCAGCAGTATTATTCATTAATTTTTCTCTATTATCTTTAGATACTAAATTGTTTATACCATTATAGAGAAATTCATTACCAAGTCTTATTAAACCAGTAGATTTAGCAACTTTATCATAAGCTCCACCAAGTGGAGGAATACCATTTTGAATAAATCTTCCATTACGAGTAACATTACCTCTAAATGTACTAGGTAAATTACTTATATGAATAACTTTATCTTTTCTAGGCATTTTATATAATATAATGAGAAATTGTCATTTGATTGATTTTAAGGCTCTCTGCTGAACGATAGCATATCAGTCGATTAATAGTTCATACCTATATATAATAATTCAACAGAGAGCAAAAGATTAGCGTCTAAGACCGCCACAGCGATATGTTTTAAGCCTATCTCGATATACTGATTGAGGCATAACAGGTTGTTGAACAGTACCATTAGTAATCCATTCAGGACGTTCAAGACCAGTTTTAGGAGCACTATAACTAGCTTGGTCAGCTTGTTTAACTTGAATTGGTTGTTGTCCTTTACTGCCAAACATACCACCAATTAAACTTCCAGCAGCACCAATAGCAGCACCAATCCATGCTTTTCTACGTCCACCACATTTATATTTATTAATAAAACTAGAACGTTGATACATAGTCATTGGATTAGTCATTTTATCAGAAGTAATATTAAGTTGCTGTTGACCAGCTTGAAGTTGTTTACGCTGTTCAGCTTCTTGAGCAATACGTTTATTTTCATTAATTTGTTGATTAGCAGAAATACCTTGACCTATTGCAGTACCTAATTCACCAAGTCCTTGAACTCCTGTAATAGAACTAGTAAGACTACCTAAACCGGGAAGAGCATCAGCAAATTCAGTACCAAAATTAGCTTTACGTCGAACTCTACCACCACATTTAAGAGTAAGCTTATCATTATATTGACCAACATAATCTTGATTAGCATAAGCACTAGTTAGAGCTTGAGCATTTTGTAAAGCATCTTTATGGTCTTGTGCAGCTTGAGCTTCAGCTTGAGCTTTTTCTTGAGCTTTCTTTTGTTTATTGCCTTTAATTATACCACCAGCAATACTAGCAGCTGCACCAATAATAGCACCAATAAAAGCTTTTTGTCTTTGTCTATCTCTATACTGTATCATAATTTTCTAAATTGAGTTTGAGCACATTCAAGACTTTCAAATTCAATGCGCTTATTATCTGAATTATTAAATATGAAACGAACTACAAAATAATTACCATATACTCTACGAAGTTTATCACTTACTGTATTAGGATGTTCTTTAATTGCATTACGGAAATAATTAAAGTTATATTGAGTAAGTTCATACCAAGGTTTTTTATACTTATTAAATTCATTAAGTTTATCAATATTAATATCTATATCATCAGTATCATTATCTTCATTAAATATACGAAGTATATCTCCAGCATAAGGATGTTCTCTTAAATCAACAGGATTATTAATATTATCACTATAAATAGGAATATATATCTTACGCACTTTATATTTAATAAATTCAAGAAATTTAATAAGTTCATAAGATTCATTAACCATAATATCAATATAACTATTATGAACTAATATAGGTTCATCACCAACTTCTTGTTTAGATACTAGATATAGACTTCTACTATCATCACCCATGTGAGTATTAAATCTACCATAATTATATTCATTAGTAAATATATGAAGAGGACAGTTAAGTCTATCATCGTTATGTTCAGTTTGAAAATAACATTTAGTTTTAGTAGACCAAGCATTATTAAAATAATAATCATGTAAACTAATAAAACTACCTATTTTATAATTAAAACTAATAACTTCATTATGTGATTCTATAATAGATTCTTTAGTATTAGGATTAATATTATCATAAGTATAATCAAATTTAATTAGAATACGATTATTAAATTTATCATGAGCAAATCTAACTTTATTAGGATGATATTTATCTAGCCATAATTTAATATCTTCATCCATTATTTTAAGTTGACCATCATCAAATTGATAAAGTTTATGAAAATCATCGTTATAAAAAATATAACCAAATTCTCCAACTATATATGCTAAATCATCTTGCAGTCCACCATAACCTTTATCACTAGTAAAGACTTCTTTATAATCAACTTCAAAAGCATCAGGCTGATATAATTGAACATTTTCATCTCTAGTTTTAAGTGCAGCACTTATATCAAACATAAACATACTATGTTGAGTATGAACTAAAAGATAATATCCAATTCCAACTAAATTAGTTATACTTCCTTTATTTTCAGTAATATTTTTATAACTTTCAATAGGAAATATTCGCCAAGCATTAACTTCACTTTCATCTTGAATAACATTACTACGTCTTATAGTTTTATCAAAACGAGTAATATTAATAATATCATTACGATATTGAGTTAACAATTTAGGAACATATTGGTCAACATTTCCAATAGGGTCTTTAAATAAATCAACACTATTTTTAGGTTCTACAAATGTACCAAAAGCAACACTTTTTTTATCAGTGTCTTCTTTAATACTAAAAGCTATCTTACTAGGTTCATTATTAAAACGTTTACTTTCAAAGAACTTATCACTATATAAAGGAAATTGAACATAAACATTAAATGGAATATCAAACCAACATGGTTCATCACCACTATAATAATATTGATAATTAGTAGGAGTATATAATTTATAATTGCCTTCGTTCATTATAACTCCATTATCATTATAAATAAGAACACCATCATAAGTCATTCTACCATTATATCCATGTTCAATAGAATAAGTTCCACCATTATAACAAACGTCATTAAGTCTTACAAGTTCTTTTTCTTTGCTAGTATAAATATTTTTAGTACAATTAAGAACTGTTGCGAGAAACATAGTTTCAGCATCAAGTAGTAATTCCTTATAATCGTCCATTTCAAGAGCAGTTCCTTTTCCAGCTCTACTATCAGTAACACTATCAGCAACTACTAGTTTATAATTATTAATAGGTTTATATTCATTTCTACTAATTACACCTATAACTTGCATATTGTAACTATAAGGATAGGTAGTATTAACTACCATATCAACTACATCATGTTTCTCTTTATAAGGTTCAAATTTACATTTACCATCAATACGAATAATATTAAAATCATATTTAATACTATCATCAATATCAAATCGACCACTATATAGATAACATTTATCACTAGTAAAATTATTAGCTACAAAACCAGGTTTAGTACCCCAACTACCATCTTGCCAAGTAACATTACTAGCTATATTACAATAATCTTTTCTAGTTAATAATCCAGTATATCTAGTGATAGGTTCAACTTTTTCATAACTAATAAACCATCCAACATAACCTAATTCTTTAATTTGATTCCATAAAGTAGTATCAATATTAGCACGAATATAAAACTTATTAAAAGTATTATTCATATTATATATAAAACCTCTAGTATGTTCACCACCAATAGCTTCAGCATCAAATATTAAATCAGGTATTCTAAATAGTTCATCACCATTAATATTTTCGTAATAACCAAATTTAGCTTCATTATCAACACCAATAGCACCTATTACTTGATTACTACAAGGAGTATAACTACCACTATTTATAACTTGATAAACATATAAATCATTATATTTATCTTTATCTTGATAATCAATAAAGTAATTAGATATAAGAGTATATAGTTCATCTTTATTAGTAGCTTCAAGTTCACCAGAACTATTAAGTAATATATTAGTAGTAGGATTATTTATTGGTTCAGCAGTATAAACTACAATTTTATGATTAGCAATATATCTTTTAACATTAGAACTAATAGTAGATATTGGAATATCTCCACTAATAACTGCCCAATATGGAATATTACCATTACCTTGATTGTTCCAATTAAAAGTAATTATAGTACAATGAGAACCATCATTAACAATATTATTTATATACTTATCTTTATTTGACAATTTATATCCTCTACTAGCATCACCATATTTATCAACAAAATGAATAAAGAAATTATATACTTCTCCGGGAATAAGAGTATCATTTTTCTTACGTTCATTAAAATCATAACTAGGCTCAATAATAGAATGAGTAATTCTCATTTTACAATTATCAATATCAAATATAGTATCTCCAAATAATACTTGCCCACTAGTAAATACAGCATCTTCTGTAAATCCAATTCCATTATAAACATAACAAGCTATTTTAACTGTACTAGGTAAAGTATAAACAGATTGATTATTTTCATATTTATAACTTGTAGGAATAATAAAACAATGACAAGCAAGATATTCTTTAAGATTATGACTACTTCTACTACCTACTTTTATTTTAGCATTATAATTAATTTTTAAATATTCATGTGCTGCAATACCTTGTATAACTGTATCATTAAATAAAGTTCTAAAAGTACGAAAAGGATATTGATTATTATTGAATACTTTATTAATATCTTTAATTTGCCAATCAGCAGTACCAGTAATTTGAAGACTAGCCATTTTAAAATAAGGACCTTTTTCACTAACTGCATTAACAGTGATATAATCATTATAATAAGCATTAACAGCTTTATTACGAAGTTTAATAGTAATATCTTTAACAGCCTCTTCTAATGTTTTATCATTATTTAAAGTTCTATCATCGTTATCAGTTTTTTCATTATAATTAGCAATATATATTCTATTCTTATAATTAATGATATTACCAACATTATAATAATTATAATAGTCAGTAGTTAAATCAGCAACATTATATTCAACAAGAATATCTCTACTAAATTTAAAAATATTATTATTTAAATCATCTGTTCTAAACGCTTGAGTACTATCTTTTTTACATACAATAAAACCAAGTTGATAAAGACCAGAACGACCTCCACTAATATTTATTTCAAAAGTTTGATTACATATATCTTTAGAATCACTAAATGAATCGGTATTACCATAACAATAACCGTTTGATTCATCTTTCGGTTCATAAACATTAGTTTTTCTAAAACAAACTTTATTAATAACTTGTGGAATTATAACATCATTAAAAATAGGAAATCCAATACTATACCATTTAGTATAATTAGTTTTATCTATCTTATATCTAATAAATATAAAATAAAATCCTTTATAAGCTCCACCACTAACATAATTTAAACCACTAATGGTAGGTAAAGTTATTTGTGGAATAATAGACATTTCAGAATCAGGACGGTCAGAATCTAAATCAATATTAATAGTTTTAAGAGGAACATCAATAGAAGCATCACTTTCAGCAATAGCTACTATAAGATGATTTTTAACATTATAAGTATATGTTCCTTTAATCTTACCACCATTATACTTCCAATTACTATTTACTCTATAACAATTATCAGCTTGTTCATTATATCTATAAATATAAGATTCATTAGAATCAGTATTAACAATAAATAAAATAAGTTCAGTACTAGTTGGAATAACACCAACTATTTTAAAATTATTAATACCATCTTCATGAATAGAATTGGCAATTGCTTTACAATCTTCAAGCCCTTCTTCATTAACAATCATCCTATCATCATTACTCACTTTAACATTTTTAGCAGCAACTAATGAATAAGGTACACAATCACCCGGATGTTTATTAAGACTAAGTTTCTTTTGTATATTCATAATTATTTAGGAAAAGTAAAGTTATAAAAGAACTCATTCCAACCACTATCATCATCACTTTGTTCATCTAATAGAATACTAGTCTTAATATCTTTCTTCATACTTTCCCATAGATAGAAAGGATTAGTTCCATATTGACTAGCAGAAAGATTAAACACAGGATGTTTATATCCTCTCATAAGCATACGAGCCATACAATAATAAGTAAGACCTTGAATTAATTTACCGTTAGCAGGTATAACAGGAATCTCACAATGATAATTATCACTATATTGAGTTTCAATATCTTTATAAACAACTGTTATACAAGTATCATTAAAATTAAGTTCAATAGTATTACCTCCAATAAGAATATAATTATGATTTGACTTATCATATCCTCCACGGGGGGTCTGACAATGAGAATGAACTTCATGCTGACATCTTGGACATTCAGTATTATTATGAACTGTATAAACAACAGGATTACATCCTACTTTACTAGTATCAATAACTTCTCTAGTTCTAGAACCATTAGGACAACAATCATCGGGCATACCAAGATAGTCTTTATTAGTAGCACGCTCCGGACTTTCGTCCTCCGCTTGACCCCCCGTAGAGGATGGAGCAGATTCAGTATCACAACATCTATATTTACTAGTATCAGCTCTAGGTACTTCACAACCATTACTATCATATACTTTAAGACCGTCATCAATAAGACAACATTTACTTTTAGCTATCTTATTAATGACGGTTAGTTTCATTTTCTTATCAACTTTACGAAGAACTTTAAGTTCATTCATAGCATCAACACACCAAGCAGGAACTCTAGGAATCCAATCACTTCCATCAGGATTGAAATCATTATCAAGTTTACCAATTATATGTTCTATCGTAATCGTTTTATTATTTGCCATAATATTAGTTTTTATATCTAGTTTTATTACCATTATTATGTGCTCCACGTTCATACTTTTGTTGATTAACATTTCTAATATATTTAAATGGAGCATTAGGTTCTCGTTCAAGATAAACAAGAAGTTTACTTCTTAATCCTAATTTAAGATTAAAAATATCATCAACAGTTTTACATTCAGAATTAAGTTGTTTAGCATCTTTACCTCTAAGTTCTCTATTAATATAATTAGCATACTTGAATTTAATAGCACTATAACTATGAGTTCCATTATTAATAAGTTGTATTTCATAAAACTCTTTATTAGTTTTATAAACTACATAAGGAATACCATCATACTTAAGTCCACGAATTTTATATATTTCTGCTTCTTCTTTATCATAAGGTTTAAGACCAGCATCAATAATTTCTTGTTTTTTAAGTCTAGTAGCGTTCCAATCAACATAAGTATCTCTAGGTTTATCTCTATATCTCCAGAAATTAATAACTAAATCACCAATTTCATATTTAAAATGATAAGCGTAGCCTTCAAGAACACATTTATGAACACCATAACTATAATACCTATGAATGTACTTTTTATAATCAGAAAAACTTAATTCAGAACGTCTTGTAGCAAGTTTAAGAGCAATAATATAATCGTTTGCTTTTTTAGCTAAGTTACAATAACGCAAAAGTTGGAGAAGAACAATACGTCTTTCTCCAACTGTATAACTAAGTTGATTATTAATTAATTGCTCTAACTTATTAATTAATTCAACATTATCATTAAGAAATTGAAACCCATATTCATTAAGATTAATTTTTAAATCATCTTTAATAACTTGATTTTTACTTTTAATATAAGCACGACAATCAGCTTTCATCTTATTTATAACTTCAAGTTCTTTATTATATTTTGCTATATCGTCATTAGAAGTTTCAATAAACTTTTTATAATAATAACTAATATCTATATCTTTAATCATAATTTATCTAGTTACAAAATTATCAATAGGAGTTTCATTTGTTTGACGAGGAACTTCAATAAGATTACGTTTAAATACAATCTCTTTAAGAGCTCCAATCATATCTTCAGGAATAAGAAATTCATCATCATCGTATTTAGCTTCATCATCAATAGGGTCATAATTTACATCTTTAGCTTTTTCAACAGTTTCGGCAGGAACAAGATAAGGAATTTCAAATGGAGATTCAATAATAATAGAACCTATATTTTGAAACCAATCTTTATTATTACTAAAGAAATAAATGTAACCATTAATATAATCATAAACAGGAAGATTACACATACCTGCAAGATAATGATAAAACTTAGCACTAGCTTCTTTTGCAAATGGTATTTCTATCCCAGTATGTCCGGTAGTTCTAATTGATTGGAAAGGTAAGTTATTAATAAGTCTAACTGGCTTTGGAACTTCTTGTTTAGTACGTTTAATTGCAAGAAGCCCAAGAGTTTGACTATTATATAGGTCACCATCAGGAACATTAATAATAGAAACACGAATACGTTGTTGCAAACCTTTATCAACATATTTATGATTTTCATAACTTTTACGAATTAGTTCATTACGACCATGAAGAATAGCATATCGAAGATTACGTCTAAGAGGAATACTATTAGGATTGCCAACAGCATGAGCAAATTCACTAACTAATTGATTAAGACTAGCCATGTTAAGATTGACTTGCGTTTTCTAATGCAGTTACTCTATCATTAATACTATTTATTTTAGGTTTAAGAGTATTATTAACATCAGTATATAAAGAATTATGTTTAGTTCTTACATCATTAGCTAATTTTTCTATTTCATTAATATCTCCAGTTAATTCATTATATTTTTGTTGAAGTTGACCAATTTCTTGTTCAAGTTCAGTATTATTAGTATAATCTATAATAGAATTAAACAATTTAATTAGAAGTTCTCTATCTTTATTAGATATATCACTATTTAAACAACATATAGTTCTAATAATATCATCTTTAAGTTTATCTTTAGTCATAATATATTATGTTTGAGGTTTGACATTTTCTTTTCTATTTTTAACATAAATACGCCAATCATATTTAGTAATTTTAAAATTAATAGGAAAATGATTAAGTCTATGTATAGAATAAAATAGAGTTTTATCTCTACTATCAGCATAATAAGCTTTACCATTTCTAATAAAATTAATTCTAAAATACTTAGCATAATTAATAACTTGAATTATTCTAACGTATTTACCATAATATTTAGCAATATTAGTTCTTTTGCCATTCCAATTAGAATATCTAACACCTGTAAGACTTTGAATTTTATAAAGAAGATTTTTAGCATTAGCGTGTTTAAGCCATCCATAATAAGCACACATTCTAACTTTAAATTCTTTTTTATCAATTTCTCTATTTAAATAACTATTTACTAGTCTTATAATTTTATATTTAATAGATTTTCTAATAAGAGTATGAGTATGATAAAATACATAACCAACAAAATTTATTCCTCTACTATCAACAGGATATATTTGATAATTATCTTTAACCTTTAATCCAATAGTATTAACATATAACTTAATATAAATAAGAACTTTATGAAGAAAATCTTTATCATTACTTAATATAACTATATCATCTGCATAACGATAATAAAACTTACATTTAAGTTCTTCTTTACATAAATGGTCAAGTTCACTAAGATAAAGATTAGCAAAATATTGAGATAGATAATTACCAATAGGAACTCAAATACCATTTTTTCCAGTTAATTTAGAAGAAGTATTACGAATACTATCAGTAGAATCAATAATTTCATCAAGAATAATTAGAAAATCTTTATCTTTAATTTTCTTTCTAATACATTCTTTAAGACCATCATGAGGAATACTAGGATAGAATTTTTTAATATCTAATTTAAGACAATATGTAGTTTTATTAGGATATTTTCTTAAATCTCTTTTAAGATTGCTTGCACAAAGATGAATACCTCTACCTTCAATACAACTATATGTATTATGAATAAAACTTTTTGTCCAAATATCTTTTACAACATTCATTATAGTATGATGAGCAATCCTATCTGGATAATAAGGTAATCTATAAATAATACGTTCTTTTGGTTCATATATTTTATATAGACTATATTTAGAAGTTTTATATTTAAGATTAAATAGTTTATCTACTAAATCTTCATTTTCATATTGTCTATTTTTATCATGTTTATTAATGCCATATTTCTT
>OJRY01000593.1_pt1 | contig 33984 bp, 28 predicted proteins | sample 1599311 | NCBI WGS metagenome assembly OJRY01 (sample SAMN04168657, study PRJEB22393) | human gut metagenome | biome: human gut microbiome; feature: stool | host: Homo sapiens | collected 2014-03-20 | reverse complement strand
AAAAACGCGCTTTTTCATCAAGCCCAATCTGATGCAAATGCACAGTTCCTACGTCGTCACCGATCCGAAGGGTTATAATTATCGAGGATAAAGCAAAGATGCGTTTACAAAATCAGAAAAATATCGTATCTTTGTTACATATCGTATTCCCACTAAAAATAAAAGAAGGTGAAACTATGGCAAAATCCAACCAAGGAAAAATCACGGCACTGTACGAAAGGCTTTCCAGAGATGATGAGCTGCAAGGTGAATCTAACAGCATTCTGAATCAGAAAAAGTATCTGGAAGATTACGCTCGCAAAAACGGCTTTAACAACATCCAGCATTTTACGGACGATGGATACAGCGGAACGAATTTCAATCGTCCCGGCTTCCAGTCCATGATTGCCGAAATTGAAGCCGGGCACATTGCAACTGTCATTGTAAAGGACATGAGCCGTTTCGGACGCAATTATCTGGAAGTTGGATTTTACACAGAAATTCAGTTTCCTTCCAAGGGTGTTCGGTTCATCGCTATCAACAACAATGTTGACAGTGCCAATCCCACGGACAATGACTTTACTCCGTTCCTGAACATCATGAACGAGTGGTACGCCAAGGATACCAGCAATAAAATCCGTGCCGTTTTCAAATCACGGATGCAGGATGGCAAACGGTGTAGTGGCAGTATTCCCTACGGTTATAAGCGGGTTCCCGGTGATAAGCAAACCCTTTATGTAGATGAGGAAGCAGCTTCCGTTGTACGCAGGATCTTCGATATGGCAGCCAGCGGTGCCAGTCTTGCACAAATCGGTCAGACGCTTTCGGACGAAAAAGTGCTGATTCCGTCTGCATATGAAGAACGGTATCATCCTGAATCTGCTCGGCACCATTCGTACCACGACCCCTATCGGTGGAATACGACCACCTTAACGTATATTCTTGACCGACAGGAATACCTCGGCCATACAGTGCTATGTAAAAGTATCCGTGAGAACTTCAAGTTGAAAAAGCGCCGTGCTGCAACCCCGGAAGAAAGGATCGTATTCAAAAACACTCATGAGGCTATCATCGACCAAGAAACATGGGATAAAGCACAGCGTCTGCGCAAGAGGAATCCGAAAAAACTTCCGAGCGGAACATACTCGCACCGTTTAGCCGGGATGGTGTTCTGCGCTGACTGTGGCTCCCGAATGAGTTTTTCCAGCCCTGAATCCAAACACCGGGATTCTGATGTGGTGTATGATTCGGATTCTTCATGGCAGTGCAGCAAATACCGTAATATGTACGTTTCCTGCACATCCCATTTTATCAAGACCTCAACCATTGAAGCCGCTATTCTCAATGCAATCAAAGCGATGACAAAAGAAATTATTGAAAATGAGGATGAGTTTGCCGAGCAGCTTCAAGCTGCATGGGAAAATCAAAACACACAGGTATCTTCCGAAAGTAAAAAAGAATTGCATTCAGTTCAAAAAAGAATAGACGAGTTGGATGCTTTGATTCGGAGCCTATATGAAAACAGCGTCTTAGGAAAAATCCCCGAACGACAGTATCGGCGGTTGATGGCACAATATGATGAGGAACAAACTGTCTGCGAAGCTCGCATTGCCGAGTTGAAGAAAGAACTGGACGTCGTTGAAACAACGAAGGTTGATCTGAAACGCTTTATCAAACTGATTCGGAAATACAAGGACTGTGAAACGCTGACAGATGAAATGCTGTACGAACTGGTAGAAAAAGTGGTCATTCATTCCGCATCCGGCGGACGGACGATCTACCGTCAGCAGCAAATCGACATCTACTTCAATTTTATCGGTGATACGTTCCCTAGTCAAATTGAGATTAGTCGCGGCGACAAGAAAAATCTTACAGAACAGCAACTTGCCAAGCGTAAGAAATATCAGAAAACTGCCGGGGAAAACCGCAAAAAGAAACGTGCGGCTCTGCGTGAAGCGGCTAAAACTGATTCACAGGCGGCAGCAGAGTATGAAGCCCTCTTGCAGAAAGGCCGTGAACGATGCCGCAAGTATGCCCAAAATAAAAAGCTGGCTCAACAGGAGCCTGCTGATACAGTCCCCATTCAATTAGAACCGTCTTTTGAAACGCCTGAAGAAATGAAAGGAGAATCCGCATGAACGAACTGAAAAAGCACATCCATGACAATGCCAACGGTCTGGACTATACCCTTGTCAACGACCACTATCTGCCGAACCTGACCGTAGCAGCCCCGGCAGAGCACCCCACCGGGCGGTGGGGTCGCTTACATAAGAAATATCTGAAGGAGCAGCATCCCATCCGGTACAACCAACTGCTCCTGTCCGGTGAACTGGGCGGCTACCTTGCCAAGCTGGACAAGCAAGCCGAGGAACAGCTTGCATTGACCGTCCAACAGATGCAGGAGTCTGAGGGCGTGACCGAAGCCCTGAAAGCTGCCAATCAACTGGAATGGGTGCGCCGGATGAACAGCATCCGCAACCGTGCCGAAGAGATCATCAAGACTGAGCTGATTTTTGTCTGATACAATATCGCATCTCTGACCGCCCTGCACAACGCACGGCGGTCTTTTTGTTACATCGGGTCTGCACAGGGCAGGCCCTTTTTTAATACGGAGGAACAAGCCTATGAAACTGACGTTTGATGAAAAGAAGCTGCTCTACACCTATGGCTGCGCCGATCTGGAGTTGACCCGCAAGCGGCTGTGCGGAGTTGCCGGGCTGACGGTTGACCCCGACCAGAACAAGCTGGTGCTTGACTTCTGCCGGAAGCTGGAGGACGAAACGCTGGCAGACTGGTACGACCAGATGTTCTACTTCGTCCGTTCCGAGATGGAGCATTATACCATGATGCAGAAAATGTCACGGGACATCGAGGAGGACGAGGACTGGGGACCGACCATCTTTGACGAATCTGAGGAGGAAGAACTGATTGACGATGTTTAAGCTGGAAACCATGATCTACGCCAGCGAGGACGGGACAAGCAGCGTATTTACGCTGAATCCCGCCTTGCAGAAGCAGCTTGATGCCCTTGCAGCGCAGCACCCGGAGGTGTGCCAGAGGAAAGCAAGGGGCGAAACTGGCGGGGTGACGTATCAGGTCAGGGGTGCAGCACTGGCTGTCCAGCCTGTGGGGGCATCCTGAAAGCGATAACCGATCTGCTATGGTAGAATAAAGAACAACGGGCAAAGCGTCAAGAGGGATGCTTTGCCCGTTTTACATAGAACGATGAAATTTACCTTTAGCAGAGGGGGCGATTTATTGGGGAATTTATATGGCTATATCCGGGTCAGCACCCGTGACCAGAACGAGGACCGGCAGTTGATTGCACTGCGTGAACTGAAGATCCCGGAGAAAAACATTTTTATGGATAAGCAGTCCGGCAAGGACTTCAACCGTCCGCAGTACAAGCGGCTGGTGCGAAAATTAAAAAAAGACGATCTGCTCTACATCAAGAGCATCGACCGTCTTGGACGCAACTATGCGGAAATTTTAGAACAGTGGCGGTTGCTCACCCAGACAAAGGGCGCAGACATTGTGGTGCTGGATATGCCGTTGCTGGACACCCGGCGTGGCAAAGACCTGATGGGCACTTTTTTGAGCGACATCGTTTTGCAGGTGCTTTCTTTTGTAGCCGAGAATGAGCGTACCAACATCCGGCAGCGGCAGGCAGAAGGGATTGCAGCTGCAAAGGCTCGCGGTGTAAAGTTTGGCAGACCACCCCGACCACTTCCAGACAACTTCTATGAGGTGCATAAAGCATGGAGGGATAAGAAATTGACCCTTAAAGAAGCTGCGGAAGCCTGTGATTTACCCGTAGGTACGTTCTATGGGAAATCTATCCAATTTGAAAAGTCCACCTAAGCAAACTCCTTGCAAAATTTTGAAAGGTGTACTTTTCAAAATTTTGCAAAGCTCACTCTTTATAAGGCATTATGCCACAAATCTCGCTTTAATTCAAGAGAAATTGGAAGTTTCAACGAAAATATATCATCGTTTTAAAAAGTACACCTTTTAAATTCAAAGAACACTTCGAAGCAACCGCTAACCCAAAAGTGAGTATGCTATTTTCAGCTATAATATTAAGTTCCACTACTGTAATTATAGGATGTCTTGTCGTGTTAATTACCGAATCTTTGTACAACTTGCTCTACAACCTTCCATCCGCTCCACCTGAAATGGGTGGCTTGCTTGGGCAATCAAAAAACACAATTAATACCATTTTTGTCGATTCAGGAAAAATATCTTTTAGGAAATCTTGCCAGTATGTTCCCAATGAATTGCTTTTGAATCAAACAATATCGGACTGGGACGCTCAAGGAATTATTTTTAAAGGAATATTTCACACCCATAAAGAGGGGCACGGGTGTCAATGCTTGTCATCTGCGGATATTGTCTATATTCGATCAATTATGAATGCTTATGTGAAAAAGTTGTATTTTCCGATTGTTATTCCTCATACTGGAGTTTTCCCTTATCTCGCAGTTTATGATCAATTATCCGGACTTTCTATTACGCCCGAAGAATTGAATCTGACACTTTAATACAATAAAAAGGAGAAAAACATTATGGACAAAAACAATATAACCTCTGTGAAAATTCCTGCGGGTGCCTTTTGCGGACATAACTGTTCTGACGGATGTATCTATTGGAACCCTTATGACCGTGATAGTAATGGCCGCCAGTACTGTTCGCATTATGATGCTTACTACTATCCGAGAGAGCGCCAAGGATGTCTTAGTTATGAAGACTAATTGCTTCGATTGCACGGAGGGCGTACCCCATGATGTGGCATTTCTATGAGATTCCGTACATTCCCGATTTAGAGCTAGTTAAATATCAATCTCTTGGTGAACAAGGTATAGATGGTATTCTTGAGCGACATAATCGTTTTTTACGTCAATGGCAAAGGAATACTGTTCTAATCCATACAACCCTACATTTTTTCCTTAGCTATACTCATGAACGTCCAAAAGGGAGTCGTCTGCAAATTTTCTTGGCATTTTCTTCCGATCAGACTGTAAACTTTGAATCAATAGATGCGCTTATGCAAGCAAGTCCTTTAGCTGACTACTATAAGATTGCTCCTATTGAAGATGTTCCTGTTTGCTTGCGGAAATCATTTACAAATATTCTTCTAGTCAAAAAACAAGAACAAACACGTCTTTCCACAGGAGATACGCTATTTACAGTCGAAGGCTGGAAATCCAATCCCAAGTCACGTCTTTATGAAATGGAAAAAACCGCAGAGGCTCTTAATGAGGATATGGTTTATCATATTTCAATCTATGGAAGTGACACCTATAAAACTGCACAGCAGGCCTTACAAAAGCCTATCGCAATTCTACGTGAGAAAGCATTGGGCCGTAGTGGGCAAATCACCCTCGCCGATAACAAAAATCGTCCGCGAGATGTCTCAGCCGAAGAAACCCTACGGATATACGAAGAGTTTTTATCAGATGTTGCCAAATCGCCTTGTTTTTTTGCCAACATTTTACTTTACGCAAACCAAAAAAGTAGTGCGCATTTTTTGATGGATGCTGTCTGCGGAGAAGCTATCAAAGAAGGAACTTGTGAAATTCAGGAAATTCCCAGTACGGCCACACCGTTGGAATTGCAGGAAGTAAATCAGCCTTACTGCAATCTTCTACCACCCTCTTTAGCATTCTGGCCAACCGCTTATACACTTGATGAACTTTCTTCTTTCTTTCGGCTGCCAATACTATTTGATGGCGAGAATATCGAAATAAAGAAGGAAACTGCTCCGAAGTTGGAGCAAACTGGCATTTACCTTGGACAAACCAACAATGGGTTGAGCGCTTTTATCGATGCATCATCCTTCAAAAAACACGCTTTCATATGTGGTGTTCCCGGCTCTGGTAAAACTAACACCATGCTGCATCTCGCTAATAGCCTATGGCATCATAAAAAGCTAATCAAGGATGATACCGATAATTTGTCGGTCACTTTTAAAGAAGAAAGTGATCCTATTCCTTTTTTGGTTTTGGAACCCGCCAAGCGTGAATATCGAGAACTTTCTAGGTATGATATTCCAGAGTTAATTATTCTTTCTCCTTCAGCTAGTACAAAATTTCCTATGAGGTTGAATCCCTTCGAATTCCCGAAAGGACTCACACTTTCAGAACATATCTCTAAACTGTGTCAGGTTTTTGAGGGTGCTTTTCCGATTGCTCCACCAGCTCCTTTTATATTGGATAAAGCTATCGAAGGTATTTATCGAGCACATGGTTGGAATACCAATGATATTAACACCGGGGAAAAAGAATATCCGACCATGTCGGAATTATATGATCGCTTTCAAAAAGAACTTAGCCAAACAACTTATGACAGCGAAATTCAAGGTAATATTCAATCTGTTCTGGAAATGCGTATTGGCAGTCTCCTACGTCGGGAAATGAAGGACATTTTTGATGTAAAACACTCTACATTCTCTCCAGAGGAATGGCTAAAGCACCCTGTCATTGTAGAACTCGAATCGTTAGGAGAAGGTCCTGCCAACTTTGTTACGTTGTTATTATGTACCCTCATTCGAGAAACTTTGAAAGCCTCTCCTCGTGCAGATGAAGAAAAGGTTGTCCGGCATATCATTTTTATCGAAGAAGCCCATAACCTTATCGCTCCTGAAGCACAAGTAGCATCTGGTCAAGATTCAAATCCTAAAATTGCTGCTACAGCATATATCGTTAAAATGTTAGCAGAGGTTCGTGCTTTACGCGAAGGTATTATCATCGCAGACCAGCTTCCTACTGCTATGGCACCTGAAGTTATTAAAAATACTAATATCAAGCTGATTCATAGACTTACCTCTATAGATGATCGACAACTGATTGGCAGCACAATGTCTGCTAGTGGCATTCAACTAGAACATGTTGCAGTTTATCGTCCGGGTGAGGCCCTAATGTCTTATGAAGGACTTCAGCGACCATTTGAACTCAGAATTCAAGAGCAAAAAGGTCATGGTTCTGAAACGCCCAATGACGACGAACTATATGATATTATGCTTCACAAGCCAGCATTTTTTCAGTTGGCGCAAAAAGAAGAAAATCTAAAGCTAGAAACTCTAAAAGAAAATGTTAAATCACTAAAGAAAAAGGAGGTTGAAGCTCTTTGTGCACTCTCCGAATATGACTCATCCGTACATACATCCACTCAAATCACAGATTTCTATTGGCACATGGAAAATATTTACACCTCGATTGTAATACTTCGTTCACAATACCGAAGAGACTGTCAGGCGATAAATGAACTTTTCATTTCAGCCGAAAGAAAAGCGATGTTGGATGAATTGATTCGCAGTATAGGAGAATCTCTCCAACAAAAAATCAAAAATAACGTTGTTTTTCTTGATTCGAATGGCCAATTAGAATGAGGTATTATTATGGCTGAAAATTTTAGTATTGAGCATTCCAGAACGAAAATCACTGAGGTAAAGAAAACTATTGAAGATAAAAAACAAAAGCTGGACGAGTTAAAGCAACAAAAAAAGAGTCTTATGGATGCCGGGCTTGCGTTGGATTCTTCAAATTTAGATTCAGCTGTTCAAGCTACCCTTATGGAAAGCATTAACGATTCTCTGCGTGATGTTGAGAACAAAGCTTATGACGTTTCGAAGGATGCAAATCAGAATCTACAGAGCCTTGAACAAATCCGGCAAAATGTTGACGATGAAATCACAGATAGTCAAAAGGCGAAGAAGAAACTCGACCAAACCAAGAAGCTGTTAGACACATTAGGTGTTGGAAAATCATTGGAGAAAGGAGTAAACAAGCTGGATGACCACTTACAGGAAGCAACCGGCTTAAAAGGTGAAGTCATTTCAGCTATGCAGGATTTGGAAAAAGTCTACCGTCAGTTAGATCAAATTTAAAATGGGAGGAATTATTTATGGGCTTACTCGGATCTCTTTTTTCGGCAGCCGCCGATATCGCAAAGGAAACTATCACAGAAACAATGAATCAAAATGAAACCGAAAAATTCATTAAGATAATGATGGAGCGCGATGCTCAAAACGCTGAAGCAAATGAAAAACTCTATCAAGACTGGCTCACGCATGAAAGAAGCAACTATTTTGCGGCTAAAAAGAATACTATCATTCATGATGCCTTTGATGTTCTGATGGATTCTTTTGAGGATACCGGAAAATTTGATTTTTCTGCTGTGGATAGTTTGAGCGATGAACTGAAGAGCAGCGATAGCTATAAGCAGGAGGCAGCTGATGTTGTTAATCTATGCTGCGAAGCTCTAGTTAAACTGCATCAAAAGTGTTGTATTTCCATTCGATTTGTTATGCAGACAATTCACAATTTACAGCGCTTCGCCGATATTGTCCCTAGCATTCGAGGCTTGGATCGTCATTATGATGCTTTCTTCCCTGTTGACAATGCCGATTGCAGTTTTTTGACAGATTTCGACAGCATTGCGGAAGGATTAGAAGCTGCCAAAAATGATTCTGATAATTATCTCGCGATGGTTGGAAGCAACAGTCCGTTGTCAAGGCTTGCAGCTTTGAAAGATATTTTGAAATCGGAAGACTATGTTGCTGCTGTTTCCAATTTACTTTTTGCCGATCAAGAGGTTGCTCCTTATGCAGGTATGAAAAAAATGATTCTCTGTCTCTCTATGGAGGAAACAGACGAAGCTACCGCTCTTCTTTTGGATACATATTGTACGGTTATTATGAATTATTTACGGCTTTCAACAGCTAAAGAAAAAGTCGGAAAAGATAATCCTTTTATTTCTGCATCAACAGAGCAAATCCTGCCAATCGATCTTTTGATTGCTCAATCTATTAAATCTTCGAAATCTGGTAGCCCGCAGGAAGTTGATACCAATCTCGATGAGTTCCTTGAATATTATCCTCTGATTTGTACATCTAGCTGGGAAAATCAGCTTTTCATACTTCAGAAAGTTTTTGCTTACCTCAAAATGTATTCTCAGGAGAGAAAGGTTCTTGAATTTTTAGTCAAAAACAATATTCCTCGTACTGAGCAAATTGATCGTCGGTTAAACTTTTTGAAAAATCTTAATCAAAATGACATTAGTAATGCGGCCAACAGCATAGAGGAATTTAGCATTCAGACAAGTGATAATGAAATTGCATATGATTATCGATTTATTTCTTGGACAGTTTCGGAAATAAACTCCTATATGAACCTTTTAACTAGCGAGGACAAAACACTCGATCTTCCTATGGTTGTTGCTGAATGGAACAAGAAAATTCCTCAAAAAAATATTCGCTGGAGTACAGATGCTATGCAAGTTTACCTTGATAAGTATCTCCATGAAAATTTTGGTGATCTGTATACAACCAAAATTAAAAACTGCGGTGCAGTACTCTCAAATGAAGTAGAGTACGAGCCTTCCGTCTATATTGAAGCAACCGACAGCGCTAAATATCCGTGGCTTTCGTTTGTTGTTACTGGTGAACAGCTTACCATGACACAAGTTTCCTTCGCTATTTATGCGTTGTATCTGCCTACGAAAGACTCCCAATGCACTCAGGCGGTTGATACAATCGAACAGAATCAGAAATACCAAAATCGACTGATTACTTTAAAACAAGCTCAGAATCCTAAAATCAAGAATTATATTGAGTCCATCAATGAAATTCTGATTTCTGGTCTTGAAGCATGGCTAAATAACAACAATACTTCTAGCATGTATGATTAAGGAGAAAAAGTATGGAAGACATCAATACCTTAACTCAAAAAGCCAATTCAGGTGACGCTGTTGCCATGCGTAAGCTGGGTTATGAATACCTGATTGGAAAAAACATTCAAAAAGACGAAAAAAAGGCATTTCAACTTTTCCGTGCAGCTGTTTGGGAAGGCGATTTGAATGCGACAATATACTGTGGCTATTGCTGTAAAACTGGTGCCGGTCTTGAAAAGCCTAACATCGTCGCAGCCGCACGATACTACGAGTATGGTGCACGTGCAGGAGTTGCCGCAGCGCAATATGAACTTGCCAGAATCTATATTGATAAAGAGATGGGGGATGCTTGCTTTATTGGCGGTGCTAATCCGTATATTGGTTGCGAACGATGGCTGAAAAAAGCTGCGGAACAAAACTACATCTATGCTGAAGAGTTGCTCGCCGATAAATATTATGAGGGTGTTTATATCGTCAAAGATGTTAAGGCTGCAATTTATTGGTATGAAAAAGCAGCAAACCAAGGCAGCGTCTACGCTATGTATCGGGCCGGATACATTTATTACTCCGAACCAATCGACTACAACAAAGCTGGTCAGTGGTTCTCACTCGCCGCAGAAAAGGGAGACAAAGATGCCGAAGAAGTTTTGCGCAATAATCTGAGGTATAATCGCTTTACCAAAAAATGGGACGCAGTTCGTTAATCGAACTATTTCCAAAATAGCATAAGAGCCGCGCATCCATGTCGTTTTTGACCTCATGAATGCGCGGCTTTTATAAAGTGCAAAAGGAGTGTGATGCCATGACCCAACTGCAAACCGACCTTGCCCATCTCCGCAACGAAAAAGCTAAAGCAGAGCAGAAGCTGCGCTCTTGCCAGCACCGGGAGAAGATCCTTGAGCACCGGATGTCGGAGCTAAACCGGAGAGAGCGTGTGCATCGTCTTTGCACCCGTGCTGGAATGCTGGAAAGTTTTCTGGTCTGTCCGGGAGAACTGACCGATGATCAGGTGATGGAACTGCTGAAAATCTCGTTCCGTCAACCGGAAGTCGTGCTGGCTCTTGCAAAGATGGTGCATGATGTTCACGAACGCGGCAACGTCCAAAACCCTTTAGAATAAAGGGCGCAATTATACACCGTTCCGGTGAAATTGCGGTCTTGCAGACGGCTCGATGAAATCGAAGCTGGCGTTTGTGCGCCAGCCCGATTCCATCCCAAGGAAAACTGCATTTTCCTTGCGCTGCTTTGCAGCTATCCTTTTGCGGCTCCCGCCTGAGATCGAAGCGCATGGCACTCCGTTCTAAGGCGGCGAGCAAAACCGAATACAATTCCAGACCGTTCACCAAGAGCAATCTTGCTGGGCGGTCTTTTTGTTTGGGGGTGATGCCTATTCCGTGTCCGCATTTCAAAATTACCATCGTCAAGCGCAGCCAAGGGCAGTCCGCTGTTGCCGGGGCCGCTTACCAAAGCGGCGAACGGCTGTTCAGCGAGTACGACCAGAGAACAAAATTCTACAACAAGAAGAAAGAGCTTGTCCACGCTGAGATCATGCTGCCATCCTATGCGCCGCCCGGATATGCAGACCGGGCGACCCTCTGGAACGCCGTAGAAGCTGTGGAGAACCAGTGGAACTCCCAGCTTGCCCGGCGCATCGTGCTGGCGTTCCCGGTGGAGGTGCCGAAGGAGCAGTATTTGTCCATGATAAAAGAGTTTTGTCAGGAGCAGTTTGTTTCCAAAGGGATGATTGCCGACTTTGCCATCCACGACAAGGGAGATGGAAACCCACACGCTCACATTCTGCTGACGCTCCGGGCAATAGATGAACACGGCAAGTGGCTCCCGAAAGCCAGAAAGGTGTACGACCTTGACGAGAACGGTGAGCGCATCCGGCTCGCTTCCGGCAACTGGAAGTGCCACAAGGAAAACACGGTGGACTGGAACGACCAGAAGTATGCCGAGGTCTGGCGGCATGGCTGGGAGACCATTACCAACCGCTATTTGGAAGCGGCTGGCCGCCCGGAACGTGTTGACCTGCGCTCCTTTGAGCGACAGGGCATCCAGCAGATACCGACCGTGCATCTCGGTCCCGCCGCACACCAGATGGAAAAGCGTGGAGTGGAAACTTTTCTCGGCAACCTGAACCGGGATATTCGCGCCGCCAATAGCCTGATGCAGTCCATCCGCAGTGCGATTCGTGGGCTGCAACGCTGGATCGCAGACCTGAATGAAAAGAAGCAGATTCTTTTGGATGCACTGGAACAAGCCAAGGAGCCAATGCTGTCCGACCTGCTGGTGGATTACTTCAACCTCCGCAACGAGCAGCGCAGCGATTGGTCTGGCAAGGCAAAACTGAAATGCACTGTCCGAGACTTTGAGGAAGTCAAACGGGCGGTGGACTATCTGAAAGCCCATTCTCTGAACACCATCGAGGATCTGGATACCGCAATTTCTAACCTGAACCAGACCGCCGCCCCTCTCCGTAGGCAGTTGAAGCAGAACGAAAACCGTATGCGGGCAATCGCCCAGATCAAGGATGCTGCCGCCGCCCATGCCAAGCTGAAGCCCATCCACGACACCTTTATCAAGAAGAACTTCAAGTTGACCAAGGACGCTTATGCCGCCCAGCACAAAGAGGAGCTGGACACCTTTAATAAAGCTGTCCGCACTCTGATGAAACTGAACGGCAGCACAGCGGTAGATTTTTCGGCATTGGATGCCGAATTTTCTGCGCTGCAATCCGGCAGCGCAGAACTGCGTACCAAACTGGAAACCTTGCAGCCGGATGTCCCTGCCCTGAAAAATATCCGCAAGTATATCGACATGGTGCTGAATAAGCAGCAGCTTTCCACACCGGGCGGCAAGCCCCCGGAGAAGGAATCGGTGCTGAAACAGCTGGAGCAGCTTCAGCAGAAAAAGTCCAACTACAAAACGATTTCTACCACCCCAAACCGCGAAGAATCGCTCTAAACGATCTTTCTGTCACCGATATGCCGTTGCAATCAGTGGCAGAAGTACATAATTCATTTGTTTTTTGCTGGCTTTTGGCTATTCTCGCTGGCTAGTGAGTAGAGGCGTACTTTTAAGGCAGAAATTTTCTCCAACACCCCCCATTTTAGGCCACTTTTTCTGTTAATAGTAGAAGCGCCTCTTTGAAAGCCGGTCATTTGTGACCTTTTTGTTAATTCTCAAAAAGATGGTTGTCTTTGGGCTGTTTTCGTTGCCTACCTATTGAGAGGATTTTTTCAAAAGCGGAGATTTGGTCTCAAGAATTACAATTCAATTACAAGTTTCTCACCAATGCTACGAAACAGGCGTTCTCGATGCCTACCAAGTGTAGGGCATCTTTTTCAAGACCATTCTCGGACTATTATGACGTTTTGTTTACAAAATTGCTTGCAATGCTACGAAATGGCCTTTTTCATCGGCTACCAAGTAGAAGGATGTTTTTCGTCCGTCAAAGTCCAGAAATCTTCCATATGTTCCTTGACAAGTGAATAGTTCAATCGTCCGGTACTTCACAAAAGGTACTTCTGTAACTCGCAGCCCGGTCATAACGAAGACGGGGTGGCTGAAATGCCAATGGTGCGGTGCAAGCCCGCCGCCGGACGATTCCCCACTCCTAGGGAAGTCGAGGACCAATATGGGAGACCTTAACTTATTAACGCAGTTGAGCACTTGTTTCGTGCTTTTCTGCGACTGGAGAATTGGAACCCACCAATTCTCGTTACATACTCTTTGTTCCTGATTTCTGCTTCAGCTGGAGGTGATCAACATTTCAGAATATCTTACCACGCAAACTCCGCTGCCGCCGTTTCTCCCATACCCACGCTTCCTTTTGGAACTTGACCTGAGCCAGACTGCAAAAATGACTTATGTGCTGCTGCTCGACCGTGCCACGCTCTCGCAGAAAAATCTCTGGATAGATGAACGTGGTTTCGTGTTTGTCATTTTTACGATTTGCTCTTTGGCTGAGCAGCTAGGGCGCAGCACTGTCAGTGTTTCCAGTGCGCTTAAGGAATTGGACGCTGCGGGATTGATTGAGCGCAGACGAACGCGGTTTTCTTCGCCCAATCACATCTTTGTGAAAATTCCAAATGTTGAATAGTTCTGCGTTTTTCACGATTCAAGAACCGCCAAAATCACGATTCTGTGATGCAGATTCTTAATGGCATCCGCAAAAGATATTTTTCCTATGCAGTATAGCAGCCTTTAAGACTGTATCAAAGAAAACTTTCACCTAACCAACGTAATAAAACAAAAAGAGAAAAACGAATAGAATCCATCCATTCCTTTCCGTATTTGCACCACATGAATGAGGAGGTCTGCCCTTGAACAAAGAAAAATCTGAGAAGAAGCCCACCACACGCAAACGTGCGCCGAGAAGTCCGAAGTCCGTGCGCCTGATCGTGGAACGCCATTATATCGGCAATGTGCCGATGAATACGCTTTTTCAGCGGCTTGCGGAAGAAGAAATTCGTAAAACTGCCGAATCGTATCTCGCCGCTGGCTAATTGGACGTTTTACTGCGGAAAAGGGCTTGCATCATCACGCAGCATCCGCTACAATGTGATTGATGAGGTCTCTTTTCCATTATGGAGGTACACATGGAAAAGGACAAAAAAGTAACTGCTTTATACTGCCGGCTGTCAAAAGATGACGGTTCAAACAGCGAAAGCCTGAGCATCCGCACTCAAAAGGCGATGCTTATGGAGTATGCCACACGCAACGGTTTCGGGAATTGCCAGTACTATGTTGATGATGGTTACAGCGGTACGAACTCTGACCGCCCTGCCTTTCAGGAACTTCTGGATGATATCCGGGAAGGAAAGGTGGCAACAGTCATTACCAAAGACCAGTCCCGACTTGGACGCAACCACATCGAAACCGGAACGTATATGGAAATCTTCTTTCCTGAACACGGTGTCCGCTATATTGCAATCAACGATGGTTATGATTCCAACGAGCAATCTCAGATGGATATTGCCCCGTTCCGAAACATCATCAATGAAATGTACGCCAAAGACACTTCCCGAAAAATCAAGAGTGCCCTTCGGACACGCAAGAAAAGCGGAAAGTATATCTCCAGCGGCGCACCGTTTGGCTACCAGAAAGACCCTGCCGACCACAATCACCTTGTGATCGACCCGAACACCGCCCCCGTTGTTGAGTATATCTATTCAATGGCAGAGGAAGGGCTGGGGCTTCACCGCATCGCCAAGCGGCTCCACGATGAAAAAGTCTTGAAGCCGTGTTACTACAAGAAAGAGATGTTTGGCCGCTTTATTGATGATGAAAAGATGTATGATTGGGACAGTGCCTATATCAGTCAGGTTCTGCACAGCCCAGTCTACGCCGGACACATCATCTACGAAGCCAAGCCCACCGTGTCCATGAAATCCAAAAAGCGGCGTTATATTCCGTTTGAAGAACGCGCTATCGTTCCGAATACACATGAAGCAATCATCCCACAAGACCGTTGGGAGAACGTGCAGCGAATCCTTTACAGCCGTTCCAGTAGTTTTATGTGCGATAAGACCGACTACGACAATATCTTCAAAGGCATCGTCCGCTGTGCAGACTGCGGCAGAACGATGTTAGTCAAGGTCGAGCACAGGCGCAAACGTAACAGTGTTCTGGATCAGACCTTTTATTGTTGCAGCACTTATCGGAAATATGGTGCGAAAGCCTGTGACTCGCATAATTTGGAAGCCCGTGTTCTGCATGAAGCTGTCTTTGCGGACATTCAGGCACACGCAAAGGCCGCTGTGAGCAATCGGGAAGCCCTTGTGAAGAAGATTGCAAATCAGATGCACCTCCGGGTGTCCTCTGACCGGGCGCAGCACAAACGGGATTTGAAGCAGTGTAAAGCACGAATCGCAGAAATCGAAGACCTGTATGCAAAACTTTATGAGGACGTATCAAAGGGACTTCTCCCGGAGAAACGTTTTCAAATGCTTGCAGATCGCTACGACAAAGAACAGGCTGAACTGACCGAGAAGATTGAGCAGTACGAGCGGGAAGGCCGTGCTGAACACGATCAGCTGGACAAGATTCAGGATTTTATTGATGAAGTCAGCAAGTACGCTGGTATCACCGAACTGAACTATAAGATTCTGCATCAGCTGATTGACAAGATTCTGGTATCCAGAGCGGAAAAGGTCGATGGCGAATACGTCCAGAAAATCCAGATTTTCTACCGCTTTATCGGCCCATTGGATGCCATCGAGTAACAAAGTCAGAAAAGTCACCTCCGAGAACTATCCTACAGAAGCTGGACGAGAAGGCCGGCATCGAGACCCACACCGGTGCGAAGGGCTTCCGCAACACCCCCGTCTGGGCCGACCATCTGCTGACCGACACCGAGAAGACCACCGTCTTCACCGGCAGCGCCAAGGAAGCCATCGCAACCTTCCCGCGCCGGGTCAATGTCGCTGTGGCCACCTCACTGGCCACCACCGGCCCTGACATCACCGGCGTGACCATGCACTCCGTACCCGGCTGGGTGGGCGACGACCACTGCATCACTGCCGAGATCGAGGGCGTGAAGGCCGTGGTGGACATCTGCTCGTCCACCAGCGCCATTGCCGGTTGGAGTGCCGTGGCGCTTCTGCGCAACCTCGCCTCGCCGGTCTGCTTCTATTAAAAAGGAGGGAGTCTCATGTTCAAGAAACTGGTGGCCATCGAGCCGGTCAGCCTCATCCCCACAGCAGAGGAGGCGCTGCATCAGTACGCCGAGCAGGTCGAGCTTTACCGCGACATTCCCGCCGACGACGAGGAGATCGTCCGCCGCATCGGAGACGCCGACGCGGCGCTGCTGAGCTATACCTCCCGCATGGGCAAAAACATCATCGAGCGCTGCCCGAACCTGCGCTACATCGGGATGTGCTGCAGCCTCTACTCGGAAGAAAGCGCCAATGTGGACATCGCCTTTGCCCGGGAAAAGGGCATCAAGGTGCTGGGCATCCGGGACTACGGCGACCGCGGCGTGGTGGAGTACGTCCTCCACGAGCTGACCGGCCTGCTCCACGGCTTCGGGATGCCGATGCTCCACGACGAGCCGGTGGAGATTTACGGCCTCAAGGTGGGTATCGTGGGTCTGGGCGTTTCGGGCCGGATGATCGCCGATGCACTGGCCTTCCTCGGCGCGGACATCTCCTACTACAGCCGCAGCCATAAGCCCGACGCCGAGGCCGCAGGCATGAAGTATAAGCCGTTGGACACTCTGCTCCGGGAGAGCGAAGTGGTCTTCACCTGTCTGAACAAGAATGTCCTGCTCCTGGGTGAGCCGGAGTTCGAGGCGCTGGGGGAGGGGAAAGTCCTTTTCAATACCTCCATCGGCCCCGGCTTTGACTCCGCCGCGCTGGAAAAGTGGCTGGATAAGCCCGGCACCCACTTCTTCTGTGATACCTACGCCGCCGCAGGCCCCGTCAGTGAGGGCTTCTTCCGGCGGCCCAATGTCCACAGCCCGGGAGTCTCGGCAGGCCGCACCAGGCAGGCTTTCGTTCTGCTGAGCCAGAAGGTGCTGGCGAACATCGAGACGGCGCTGGGAGAATAAGCTATAACTTTTGAAAAGCCGCTGCATGGGAGACTGTGCGGCGGCTTTTTTCGTCGCTTGCTGTTCCTGCGCAGCCATGTTATACTGGAACTATAAACATCGAACGAGGCGAAAAATGAAATCATCCGATGAATCAATACGAAGGGTGGTGTAAAATAATGGCTTCCAGCAAAGAATATCTCCATTTCATTTTGGAACAGTTATCCGCTTTGGAGGATATTTCTTATCGCTCTATGATGGGAGAATATATCCTCTATTATCGCGGTAAAATCGTCGGCGGAATCTATGATGACAGATTGCTTGTAAAGAAAACAAGATCTGCTTTGGAATGTATGCCTGCGGCGGTTTGTGATTTTCCGTATGAAGGAGCAAAAGAAATGCTGTTGGTGGAGGAGGTTGACAACAAAGAATTTCTCACAAAACTGTTTGAGGCGATGTACAAGGAATTGCCGCTGCCAAAATCAAGGCGAAGGAAGGAGGCTTGATACTTTCAGCACACGTTCATAGGACCCCAAAATCCGAATTTTACGGTACAAAAACATAAGGAGAACTTTTTGAAACATACAACATTTGCACTGGAGCTTGTGGGCTGACCGGGAGGTCTGGCAAATACCACAAGCCACTCCTCCCGAAGACGAACAGACACAATTCTTCAGGAGGACATTACCATGAATCGTGAAAATAAACGTAAGACCTTTGAAAAAGGTTACTATAAGACCCACGCCTGCAACGATACCTTTATCTGCAAAGTCTGCGGACGGGTCTGCACCCCGCAAAATGCCGGGAGCGACCACCGCAACCATTGCCCCAACTGCCTGTCCAGTCTTCATGTGGACGAAGAACCCGGCGACCGTGCCTCCGACTGCGGCGGCATCATGGAGCCGGTGGCGGTCTGGGTACGCAAAGGCGGCGAGTGGGCGATCATCCACCGCTGCAAACGCTGCGGAAAACTCAGTTCCAACCGGGTGGCGGCAGACGACAACCCCATGAAGCTCATGAGCATTGCCATGAAGCCCCTGTGTTCTCCGCCGTTCCCGCTGGACTATCTTGAGGAAATGACCGCCTTGATGGGCGGCGATGGACGGATGCGGTAAGCCGCAGCCAAAAACGAAAAGGTCGCTGTGTCGGAGAAGGCATGAAAAAGAACAAAGATAGGGGAGAGCGCTTCGATGGACTATATCAGAGTTACCAAAGAAAACATCGACAGGGAACACATCTGTTGTGCCATGTCCGGCAAACAGAGCCTTGCCAAGAAAGAATGGCTCAAGCAGCGCTTTGAGGAGGGACTTGTTTTTTACCGCAGTGCAGAGCGCGGCAAATGCTTTATCGAGTACATCCCGGCAGAAAACGCATGGGTGCCCATTGATGCAGCAGGCTGGCTTTATATCAACTGTCTGTGGGTCTCCGGTTCCTTGAAAGGTCACGGCTATTCCAGCGATCTGCTGGAAGAATGCCTTCGGGATGCCAAGGTGCAGGGCAAAAACGGCGTTTGCATTCTGTGTGCAGAGGGGCGCAAACGGGAGTTTCTCGCGGACCCCAAGTTTTTGACCCATAAGGGCTTTAAGGTCTCAGACATCTCCGATTGCGGCATCAACCTCATGTACCTGCCCCTTGCAGAGAATGCCCGGCCGCCAAAATTCAAGGACTGTGCCAAGCATCCCAAGGTGGAGGAAAACGGCTTTGTCCTCTACTATACCGACCAGTGTCCCTACACCTATTATTGGGTGCCAAAGGTGCAGGAGGCTGCAAAGGAACATGGGATCCCGTTCAGAGCCGTTCACATCACCGAGAAAGAGACGGCCCAGAATGTGCCTGCACCTGTCACAACATACGCATTGTTCCGGGATGGGAAATTTGTGACCCAGAGCATCCAGTCGGACAAGAAATTTTTGAAATTAGCGGCAGAATAATTGAATCAGGCCAGACGCCAGACGCTCAGACGCAGTGCAGCCCATAGAATGGGGGTGCGCTGCGTTTTTTGGAGGATTTTATATGGAAGAAATTGTTGTATATGTTCACGGAAAGGGCGGTTCGGCACAAGAGGCCGAGCATTATAAAGCCCTATTCCCTGACTGTGAAGTAATTGGTTTTGACTACCACGCACAATCTCCATGGGAAGCCACGGAGGAATTTTCCGGATTTTTTACGGCAGTGCGGAAACGCTGCGAAAAGCTCACACTGGTGGCAAATAGCATTGGTGCGTTTTTATCTTTGTCCTCGTTGAATGATAAATTGGTGGATACCGCTTATTTTATTTCTCCAGTAGTCGATATGGAGCAACTGATTTGCAACATGATGCAATGGGCTGACGTCTCCGAAGCAGAACTTGCAGAGAAACTGGAAATTCCCACAACATTTGGAGAAACGCTGTCGTGGAAATATCTCTGCTATGTTCGGGAGCATCCGGTTTCATGGGAAATCCCTACCCGCATTTTGTATGGGGAAAAGGATGCTCTGACCTCCATGGAAACCATAAAAGCCTTTGCGGAAAAGAACAACGCAGAGCTGACCGTTATGCCGGGCGGAGAGCATTGGTTTCATACGAAAGAGCAGATGCAATTTTTAGATAACTGGATAAAGAATAGGAGACCCTGCAAAGAAACAGAAAATAAGGACGGCCTCGCTTCTCCTGCTTATAGTTCTGGGAACTAAGCTGGTAGCTTGCCCTGCCTGCAGCAGGGCAGTGCTGTTCGAATCCGTCCAGGTCCCAAAGCCAGCGTGTGACTTATATGTACGCAAAAGAAAAGCAGCAGCGTTAAAATTACGCTGCTGCTAAAAGTGGACCTAGAGGGATTCGAACCCTTGACCTCTCGGATGCGAACCGAACGCTCTCCCAACTGAGCTATAGGCCCATATTGTTTTTCAGAACGAGAACAGTGTAACTCTTTTAGAAGGATTTGTCAAGGACTTTTCACTCAGGCGGCCTGCGGGGAATGGCCGGGTGGATCTGCCGCGCCGTTTCTTATAAAAACGGCAGATCCTTTCGTAAAAATAACAGTGGCTCTCAGAGAAAAAGCGTGCTACAATAATGCTGGGACTTCTGTACATAAAAAGTCTATCACCCAAAGTCAGGAGGACAACGGTTATGGAATTTACTAAGGTCGTTGCAGAGCGTTATTCCTGCAAGAATTTCAGCACACGTAAGGTAGAAGCCGAGAAGCTGACGGAGATCCTGGAAGCGGGTCGGCTGGCCCCGACCGCCAAGAATTTTCAGGAGCAGCGCATCTATGTGCTGCAGTCGGAAGAAAGCCTGGCGAAGCTCGACAAGGTGACGCCCTGCCGCTATGGCGCGCCTACCTGCCTCGTCGTGGCCTTCGATAAAAACAGCGTCTTTACTTATCCCGGCGGAAAGCGGGACTCCGGCATGGAGGATGCCGCCATCGTGGCGACCCACCTGATGCTGGCCGCCGCCAACGCAGGTGTGGACAGCTGCTGGCTCAACTTCTTCGACCCGGATGAGCTGGCCAAGGAACTGGGCCTGCCGGAAAATGAAGAGGTCCTGATGATCCTCGACCTCGGCTATGCCGCAGAGGGCGCAGGGCCGCTGGCAAACCACGGCTCGAGAAAGCCCCTGTCCGAGACGGTCGCATACCTGTAATACCAAAAAACACCCGGAGATGCTTCCGGGTGTTTTTGCGTTATTGTCCGACGATACGCCAGTGTTCGGGCCTGTTGTGATCGGTGGTCACGCCGTCGTCGGTATACATCCGGTAGGGCGCAGGCTGGCCGTCGGGCGCGAAGCGCCAGAAGGTGAGGGCCGTATCGTCCAGCTGGGCGGTGTTGGCGGCGGGCTGTGCCACCGGTACGGTGTGGCCCGGACGGATGAAGAGCAGCACCTCGCCAAGTTCGCAGGGCAGATAGTGCCGCCCGGCGGGCAGAACTTCCTCATCGTAGTCGGAGACGCTGCGCAGACGCAGCATCTTCATCCCCTCAGGCAGATAGACCGTCCGGCCATGGGCGTTCTGGGTGTGGACGGGTGCGACCATCAGGCCCTCGCCAAGAAGCAGCTGGTCGTCCACCTCCCGGGCGTCGGGGTCGGCAGGGTAGTCAAAAGCCAAAGGCCGGAAGTAAGGTGCATCCTCAAGCGCGGCTTTCATGAACTCACTGTAGAGGTAGGGCAGGAGGGCATACCGCAGATCCAGCATATTGCGGATGGCGGGCAGAACATCGGTAAAGCGGTAAAATTCCTGCTCCCGGCTCTCGGCGTCGGCGTGGTTGCGCATGAGAGGTGTGAACAATCCGAACTCGAGCCAACGGAGCGCTAGATCGGGGGTGGTGTCCTCACTGAAACCGCACAAATCGGCACCGCTGTAGAGGAAGCCGCACATCTGGACGGCAGGCATCATCTGGATGTTGGCCAGCAGCTGGCTCCACGAGGAGTGATTATCGCCCAGCCAGATCCCGCCCCAACGGTGGGCACCGATGATGCTGCTGCGGCAGTAGAGCAGGGTGCGCTGGCCGGGACGCAGGGTCTGGAACGCCTCGCCGGCAGCACGGGTCATGCAGCCGCCGTAGAGGTTGTGGACGCGGTCGTGGCGCACCCGCCCGGCAGAGGTATCGTGGTAGAAACTGCGGTAGTCCTCGGGGGCATTCATCAGGCCCATCACCGAGCGCACCAGCCCGAAGAAATCGTTCTGGTCGAGGTTATCCTTCCGGCTCAGGGCGGCGGCATTCTCGAAGAAGGCTTTCAGCCGCTCAGGGGAGTAGAAGAGGGCAGGCTCGTTCATGTCGTTCCAGAAGCCCTCGATGCCGAGGTCGGTGAGCATCTTGTACTGCCTGCCGAACCACGCCCGGGCCTCGGGACGGAGAAAGTCGGTGAAGTAGGCCTTGCCGGGCCAGACCGCCGCCACAAAGGGCGTGCCGTCTTCTTTGGTGCAGAAATAGCCCTTCTCGAGGCCCTCGCGGCAGACGGGGTCATTGTCGTCGCAGCGGATGCCTGCGTCGATGATGGGAACGAGCCGGATGCCCTCGGCTTTCAGGTCGGCGGCAAGCTTGCCGAGGTCGGGGAAGCGGGCCTTGTCGATGGTGAAATCAGCGTAGGACTGCATGTAATCAATATCCATGCAGATCATGTCCAGCGGCAGGCCGTTGGCCTTGTACTGCGCGGCCACCTCCCGGATGTCGGCCTCGGTCTTGTAGCCGAAGCGGCTCTGGGCCAGACCGAACGCCCACTTGGGCGGGATATAGCTGGGGCCGATGAGCTGCCGGAACTCCTTTGCGACCTCTGCCGCTGTAGGGGCTGTGATGAGGTAGAGCGCATAGTTCGGCTCTGCCGTGGCGAAGCGGAGGGTGTCGTGGCGGGTATAGCCGATGTCGTAGCTCACTTTGCCCGGGAAATCGACGAAGATGCCGATGCATCCGCTGCCGTCGGCAGGGGAGATGAGCAGGAAATTGTGGGCGGCGTAGTAGGAAAGCCGGTTTTCGCCGTGCTCACTCTCGTCGGTGTTGTTCGTCTCGTAGTGCCAGCCGCGCTTGTTGAGGCCCCGGGGCATCTCGCCCAAGCCATAGACGATGTCCTTCTCCTGCATGACATACTGCCAGCCATCGCCGTCCGGTGTCAGGTAAGGCACGGGGCCGGTCTCGGCGGGCAGGTCCAGCACGACGCTCTCGGTGGGAAAAGGCTTCCCGATGACAAAACGCTGTATCATAAACAGAGTGCTCCTCTCAGATGATCTTATGTCTATGGTACGCCGTCCGGCCCGGCGGGGCAAGAGAGAAAACCGTCAGAACGATACAACAAAACCAGCATTTTCGACCGGAAATGCGGCCCGGGGCTTGTTTGGACAGGGGAAAATGGTATATAATAAGTATATTCTAGGAATAAAAGGGAGAACCATCATGTATCAAAAAGGAATCAAGCGGCTGCTGGACGTGGTACTGTCGGCCTGCGGGCTGCTGGTGCTGTCGCCGCTGCTGCTTTTGCTCTGCCTTGCCATCAAGCTGGACTCGCCGGGGCCGGTGTTCTTCAAGCAGAAGCGGGTGGGCATCCATAAGAGCTATTTCAACATCCTGAAATTCCGCACCATGCGCATCGACACCCCCCACGACATGCCCACCCATCTGCTCCACGACCCGGAGCAGTATATCACCCGGGTGGGCCGTTTCCTGCGCAAGACCAGTCTGGACGAGCTGCCCCAGCTGTGGAATATCCTTGTGGGCGACATGGCAGTCATCGGTCCGCGCCCGGCCCTCTGGAACCAGTACGACCTGCTGGCCGAACGGGACAAGTACGGCGCAAACGACGTCCGCCCCGGCCTGACCGGCTGGGCGCAGATCCATGGCCGCGACGAGCTGGAGATCACGGAGAAAGCGAAGCTGGACGGCTGGTATGTGGAGCATATGAGCTTCTGGCTGGATGTCAAATGCTTCTTCGGCACCATCAGGGCTGTGGCCGACCACGACGGCGTGGTGGAGGGCGGCACCGGGACGCTGCACGAAGAAGGAAAGTGATTCGTCCTTTCTCTTGATTTATCCCCCGAAAAGCGTATAATAAAACAGTACACAAGACACAGAAGGAGGATTTCCATGGAACGCACCTATATCAATGAGGTACAAAAGGAAATTGGCAGCACGGTCAAGGTGCAGGGCTTTATCGAGAACCTGCGCAACAGCAAATATATGGCCTTCATCGTGCTGAAGGATATTACCGGCAAACTTCAGATCACCGTCGAGAAGGAGGACCACCCCGAGCTGGTGGACACCATCGACAAGCTGACCCCGGACTCTGTCATCACCGTCACCGGCAAGGTGATGGAGAACGACTACGTCAAGATGGGCGGCATCGAGATGATCCCCGAGTCCATCGAGATCGAGAGCATCGCCGACGCGCTGCCCATCGTCCGCAAGGAGATCGCCGCCACCAAGAAGAAGAAGGCTGTGGAGCGTTCCAGCATCGACCAGCGCATCGACTATCGCTGGATCGACCTGCGCACCGATGAGAACCAGCTGATGTTCAAGGCACAGAGCTGCTTCGTCAACGCCATGCGTCAGTTCCTGCTCGAGCGCAGCTTCATCGAGATCCACACCCCGAAGCTCATCGCTGCCGCCAGCGAGAGCGGCTCTGAGGTGTTCAAGGTGGACTACTTCGACCGCAACGCCTATCTGGCCCAGAGCCCTCAGTTCTATAAGCAGATGGCCATGGCCGCCGGCTTCGAGCGCATCTTTGAGACCGGTCCCGTCTTCCGCGCGGAGAAGAGCTACACCAACAAGCACTCCACCGAGTTCTCCGGCTTCGACCTTGAGTTCAGCTACATCACCTCTTACAAGGACGTCATGAAGATGGAGGAAGAGCTTCTGACTGCCGGTCTGAAGGCCGTCAAGGAGCAGTACGGCGAGCAGATCAAGGAGCTGTTTGGTCTGGAAGTCGTCGTCCCCACCACTCCGTTCCCTGTGGTCAAGCTGGCCGACCTGTACAAGGGTCTGGAAGAGGAGTTCGGCTACACGGTCGATGAGAGCGAGAAGGGCGACCTGACCACCGAGGCCGAGCGCCTGAGCTACGACTGGGTCAAGAAGCACTACGGCCACGAGTTCCTGTTCATCACCGACTACTCCGCCGAGAAGCGTGCTTTCTACCATATGCGCGACGAGAACGGCGTGCCGCAGGGCTACGACCTCATCTGGCGCGGCGTGGAGATCACCACCGGCGCACAGCGTGAGCATCGCTACGACGTGCTGAAGAAGCAGGCAGAGGAGAAGGGCCTGGCCGATGACGTCAAGTTCTATCTGGAGTTCTTCCAGTACGGCTGCCCCCCGCACGGCGGCTTCGGTCTGGGCATCGACCGTCTGACCATGCTGCTCTGCGGCCAGTCCATCAAGGACGCCGAGTTCCTGTTCCGCGGCCCCAACCGTCTGACTCCGTAACCTCTTTCAGGTTCTCCCTTTGGGAGAGCTGGCGCGCAAGCGCCTGAGAGGGCAAGGATGCCGACGGAAAATCGCAGGCGCGGCGATAGCATCGCTCTGACAAAGAGCCTGCTTATCGCTGTGCGGAAACTCTTTTATACCGGGCTTGCCCTCTCCGTCACCTTCGGTGACACCTCTCCCAAGGGGAGAGGCTTACAGCAACAACAAAAGCCAGCGCACATTTCTCGTGCGCTGGCTTTTCTGCATTTTACAGCTTACTGGATGCCGGTGACCTTGTAGTCCTGTGCCTCGACGGCGTTCTTGAGCACGTCGTCGGAGACCTCGGCGTTCAGGGTGACGATGGCGGTGCCGGCCTCGTGGCTCACGACAGCCTCGTCCACCTCGGGCAGGGCTTCCAGAGCCTTCTTCACGCGGGCTTCGCAGTGGCCGCACATCATGCCTTCTACTTTCAGGGTCTTCTTCATGGGATTATCCTCCGTTTTGACTTCGGGCGCTTCGGCGTCCGATTTTTTGTTATTTTCAGCCGCAGACTGCACCGGGGCAGCGGCGGGAGAAGCGGTTTTGTGGTCGTGCCTGGTGCTGTGCAGATCGAACAGGTTCAGCCGCAGGGCGTTGCTCACGACGCAGAAGCTGGACAGGCTCATGGCAGCAGCACCGAACATGGGATTCAGGGTCAGACCGAAGGGAATGAACAGACCAGCCGCCAGCGGGATGCCGATGATATTGTAGATGAACGCCCAGAACAGGTTCTCGTGGATGTTCCGCAGGGTGGCGCGGCTGAGGCGGATGGCCGCAGGCACGTCCGAGAGCTTCGAGTTCATCAGCACGACGTCGGCGGCGTCGATGGCCACGTCGGTGCCTGCGCCGATGGCAATGCCGGTGTCGGCACGGGTGAGGGCGGGGGCGTCGTTGATGCCGTCGCCCACCATGGCCACCTTGCCGCTGGCCTGCAGCTGGCGGATGACGGCCTCCTTGCCGTCGGGCAGGACGCCCGCGATGACCTCGTCCACGCCCGCCTGCCTGCCGATGGCGTCGGCGGTGCGCTGGTTGTCGCCGGTGAGCATCACGACCCGGATGCCCATGTTCTGCAGCTGACGGATGGCTTCGGGGCTGTCCGCTTTGATGGTGTCGGCCACGGCGATAACGCCCAGCAGACGGCCTGCGCCGCCGAAGAAGAGGGGAGTCTTGCCCTCAGAGGCCAGCTTTTCAGCCTGCTGTGCCAGTGCGGCGGGCAGGGTGAGCTTGGTCTGGATGAAGGCGGCATTGCCGGCATAGATGTCCATGCCGTCCAGCTTGGCCGCCAGACCGTTGCCCGGCAGGGCCGCGAAGTCAGTGACTTCCGGGGGAGTGATGGCCTTTGCCTCGGCGTCGGCCAGAACTGCCTTTGCCAGAGGGTGCTCGCTGCGGCTTTCCAGCGCAGCGGCCAGCGTCAGCAGCTCCGTCTCGGTGACGCCCTCGGCGGGCAGCAGGTCGGTGACGCGGGGCGCGCCCTCGGTGATGGTGCCGGTCTTGTCCAGCGCCACGATCTGGGTGCGGCCTGCGGCTTCCAGCGAAGCGGCAGTCTTGAAGAGGATGCCGTTCTTGGCGCCGAGACCATTGCCCACCATAATAGCCACAGGTGTTGCAAGGCCCAGTGCGCAGGGGCAGCTGATGACCAGAACGGAGATGCCGCGGGCCAGCGCATAGCCCAGCTCATGGCCCAGCAGCAGCCAGACGATGGTGGTGAGGACGGCGATGGAGATGACCGCCGGGACGAAGAAGCCCGACACGGTGTCGGCGATTTTTGCGATGGGAGCTTTGGTGGCGGCGGCATCGCTGACCATCTTGATGATCTGAGCCAGCGTGGTATCCTCGCCCACGCGGGTAGCCTCGCAGCGGAGGAAGCCCGACTGATTGGTGGTGGCGGCGCTGATTTTGTCGCCGACGGCCTTGTCCACCGGGATGCTCTCGCCGGTCAGGGCGCTCTCATTGACTGCACTGGTGCCTTCCAGCACCACGCCGTCCACCGGGATATTCTCGCCGGGGCGGACCACAAAGACGTCACCCTTCTGCACGTCGGCGATGGCCACGGTCACTTCCGCGCCGTCCCGCACCAGCGTGGCGGTCTTGGGGGCCAGCTTCATCAGGCTCTTGAGGGCGTCGGTGGTCTTGCCCTTGGAGCGGGCTTCCAGCATCTTGCCCACCGTGATGAGGGTCAGGATCATGGCGGCAGACTCGAAGTAGAACTCCATCATATAGTGCATGACGAGCTCGTCGCTGCCGTCCACCTGGGCGCGAGTCATGGCGAAGAGGGCGTAAGTGCTCCACACGAAGCTTGCCATGGAGCCGAGGGCCACCAGCGTATCCATGTTGGGTGCGCCGTGGATGAGGCCCTTGAAGCCGTTGATGAAGAACTTCTGGTTGATGACCATGACGATGCCCGCCAGCAGCAGCTGGACAAGGCCCATGGCGACGTGGTTGCCATCGAACCAGTGGGGCAGGGGCCAGCCCCACATCATGTGGCCCATGGAGAAGTACATCAGCACCAGCAGGAAGCCCAGCGAGGCGATGAGGCGGCGCTTGAGCTTCGGTGTCTCGTGGTCAGCCAGTGCATCGAGGTCGGTGCTGGCGTCCGAAGCCTTACTGGCAGAGGCGGTCTTCGGGCTTGCGCCGTAGCCTGCCTCCTGCACCGCCGAGAGGATGGCGGCAGGGGAGGCTGTGCCTTCCACGCCCATGGAGTTTGTCAGGAGGCTCACCGAGCAGCTCGTGACGCCCGGCACCTTCTTCACGGCCTTTTCCACCCGGGCAGAGCAGGCCGCGCAGCTCATGCCCGTGACATTGTATTGTTCCATTGCGGATTCCTTTCCCTCTTATAGGATGCCCGGAACGGGGTCATTTCATGAGCCGGGGCAGCAGCTGCAGCAGTTCGTCCAGCTTCTGCGTCCCGCCGGCTCTCAAATCGTCGGCCACGCAGGTGCGGACGTGCTGGCTCAGCAGCTCTTTGGAAAAGCCGTTCAGTGCAGCGTTCACCGCAGCCACCTGCACCAGAATATCGGCGCAGTAGACGTCCTTGTCCAGCATCGCGTGGATGCCGCGCACCTGGCCCTCGATGCGGCTCAGCCGGTTGGCAAGGGCGCGGTACTCCTCAGGGGTACGGTCCTTGTGGCGGCAGCAGGAGAGGGCAGTGTCCTTTTCGGCAGGCTCAGCGGCGCAGCAGGGCTTTTTTTCAGCATCGGTCATAGCAGATGACTCCTTTCCGGGTGTATCAGTGTGAAGAGGAGATGTACCCTGTGGGGGTAAATCTCCCGACATCTTGATTTTACCACTTGGGGGTATCTGTTTCAAGTGGATAGAATACGCTAACTGTGAAAATTATGTGAAAACAAAAGCGGCGAAATGCAGAAACGGGAGCCTCCCGGTGAAGGAAAGCTCCCGTTTCTGTTTAGGATAGGAAAGAGAATGTCATAAATAGGAGGGAGGGGGGTCACAGATTGGTGTAACCCATCAGATAGCGGTCCACCTCGGCGGCACATTCCGCAGAGTCCCTCTTAATGCCGGTAAAAAGAAAAGGCGTCCCAGATGGGTCGGCGAAGACTCATCTGGAACGCCCTTGTTCCGGATAACAAGAATATTATACAAAGGTGCTGAAAAAGATTCAAGTGACAGCTGCACCAAATGTGGGTACACCGGCCCTCTTTTTTCTTGTTCAAAACAGACACACCCGGTGGGAAAAAGTATGGCTTATCAAGGCCGCGCTTTCCGATGAGCCGATGGATAAATCGCTCATGCCGCTGCACGGAAGGTGTGACCCAGCGGCCTTTTTGTAGAAAAATGACAAATATTTGCCCAAAAGATTGTTGACAAAAGCCATTGAAAAACCTATAGGGGGGGGGGGTAAAATAAAAGAAGGAAAAACCACGAAACAGGAGGTAAAAATTATGCGGTTACGGAAAAATATGAAGCGGACGGCAGCTGCCGTCCTGGCCCTGAGCATGGCAGTGTCGGCAGTTGCTGCCCCGGCCTCGGCTGCTTACATCTGTGATGTGAGCAAGGGCGATGTGGTAGTCTCGGTGGACAAAAGTGGCAATAAGACCATCAAGGTCGGCGACGACAGTGTCACCATCAAGACGGACGGCACCAAGGAAACGACCGGAAACGGCATCAAGGAGGATGGCGACGGCACAGACGACATCATCATCACCGGCGACAACACCGGCGACAATACCAAGCCCACCGAAAGCCTGAACGCAGAGGAAGAGAACACTTCCGAGGCCGAAAAGTCCGGCGAAAACGCCTCCGAGGTTGAAAAGTCCGGCGAGAACTCCGACGAGGTCGAAAAGACCGGCGAGAACACCGGCGAGGCCGAGGAGCCCGGCTCTCTGGAGCTGCTGGCCCCGGAGGACGAGGAAAAGCAGGCCCAGGAGAAGGAGACTGAGGAGAAGCCCGCCGACTCTCAGGAGCCGGAACAGACCGAACAGACCTCCGATCAGGTGATCGAGTACGGCCAGTATGACGCCGAGGCCCAGCAGGAGGCCACCAAGCTCGAAGCCAAGCCTGTTGTCAAGCAGGAGACCGAGGAGAAAAAGGCCGCTGAGGAGAAGACCTACGGGGACACCAACGCCCCCGCCTCCATCACCGAAAAGGCTCAGGAAGCCGCCCGCAATGTGGTGAAGATCATCAATAACTCTGCCAAGGCCCTGAAGGTCATCCTCCGTGACCTGAAAGTGGATGCAGGGGATACGAAAGAGAACGCTGTGACCGTTTCCGGCACCGGCAATGTGACTCTGGAGCTGGACGGCAAGAATGAGCTGACCGGCGGAACAGGGCTTAAGAACTATGACATAGCCCGTGCAGGAGCGGGGCTCAGAGCTGAGGGAAAAGGTACAACGACCATCGAAGACAAAGACGGTAATGGTTCCTTGGTAGCCACCGGTGGAACACTTACAGTAAGTGATACAATGGGGAAGTCCACTTATGCTGCGTCTGGCAGAGGAATTGATGGTGCAGAGATTGCCGGCGGAAATGTCATCGGAAAAGGCGGCGATATTATAAGCGATGTTTCAGACTCCGGCGGTAAGTTTTTCGGAGCAGGTACCGGAATTCTAACGAAAAAGATTTCGGGCGGTATCGTAGAAGCGATTGGCGGAGATGTTACAGGAATTGATAGCAAGGACGGCATGATTATTGTGACCGCTGGTCAGGGCCTGGGCGGTGATGGCTATGCAAATGCGTACGGCGGCCCCATAGAAATTTCCGGAGGAACGGTAAAAGCAACGGGCGGAAATGTTTTGATTGATCGTGGTTTGGAAGAACCTTATGATGGAGCGGACGGCGTCCATACTACGAATGAAGTAAGAGTCTCTGGAGGAACGCTGATTGCACAGGGAGGCAACACAAAAGATGGTGACGGAGGATCGGGCATTGGTAATGCAACGATCTCCGGCGGCACTGTTGTGGCTGTTGGCGGTACGGGAAGCAAAACCGGCGGCGATGGTTTTAATAAAAGTAACAAAGTGAAGGTTACTGGCGGCAAGGTGACCGCTCAGGGCGGCAAGGGCAATAACAAAAATGGTGCTGCCGTGGGGAATGATAAGAATGTTACCGGCACTGTAACTAAGGTCAAATCGGACCATGCGCATCAGTACGCCGATGGCGACATTGTGAAGGAGGCCACCTGCACCAGCGAGGGCTACAAGCTGAAGAAGTGCAGCTGCGGTGTAGAAGAATTGGAACGCATCGCCATTGATAAAGACGCCCATAGCTGGGTGGAGAGCAAGCATAAGGATGCGACCTGTACCGAAGACGGATACACCGAGTATAAGTGCTCCGCCTGCGGCGAAACGAAGCGTGACGAAATATCTGCTACCGGTGAACACCACTTTACCGTAGTTAAAGAGGTGGTCGCCCCCACCTACACCTCCGAGGGCTACACCATCTACAAGTGCGAGACTTGTGATGAGACCGAGAAGCGGGACGTTGTGCCTATGCTGGTACCCGAGAGCAACGGCGGCTCCTCCGCTGTCACCCTGACCGTTACCGGGGCAGGGGCCTACGAGACCTCCATTGCCGATGGCCGGTATGTTGTGGCAGTGCCTGCTGAGACTGCTGTGCTTTCCGGCTGCCTGAGCAACCTGAAGGAGCTGAAGGCGCAGGGCGTGAACACCCTCGTGTTCCGCACCCAGCTCCGTGAGACCGCCCTCGACATCGACAGGATGCTGTCTCTGGGCGTGGACGACACCCTCTTTACCCTCACCCACTCCGGTGAGAGCGCAGAGCTGACGGTGGGCGGTTTTGCACACAACGAGCTGCTCCACTAAATAACCACCTCCCAAGGCGGAGAGCTTCCGCATCTCCCCGCTTTGTACGAAAAGCCCCCGGCACGTTCCGCATCGTGCCGGGGGCTTTTTGTTAATGTGACGCTTACGAACCGCCCAGACAGGCGGCAAGATCGTCCTCCGGCGTGGTGATGGGCCGGAGGTCATACTTCTCCTGCAAAACAGCGGCCACCCCGGGGGAGAGGAAGGCGGGCAGGGTGGGGCCGAGACGGATGCCCCGGATGCCCAGCGCCAGCAGGGCCATCAGCACACAGACCGCCTTCTGCTCGAACCAGCAGAGGATGATGGAGAGGGGCAGCTCGTTGACCGAGCAGTCAAAAGCGCCCGCCAGACCCAGCGCGATCTGGATGGCACTGTAGGCGTCGTTGCACTGGCCCACATCGAGGATGCGGGGCAGACCGGCCACCGTGCCCAGCGGCAGGTCGTTGAGCCGGAACTTGCCGCAGGCCAGCGTCAGGATGACGGTGTCGGGCGGGGTCAGCTTGGCGAAATCCGTGTAGTACCGGCGGGAGGGGCGGGTGCCGTCGCAGCCGCCGATGAGGAAAAAGTGCCGGATGGCACCCTCGTGGACGGCTTGGACGATCTCCTCCGCATGGCTCAGTACGGCATGGTGGGCAAACCCGGTGGTGACCACACTGCCGCCGTTCATGCCCGGGATGAGGGTGTCCTCCGGGTAGCCGCCCAGCTCAAGCGCCTTGGCGATGACCGGCGAAAAATCCCGGTCCTCTCCGATGTGGGTGACGCCGGGATAGGAGACGACAGAGGTGGTGAATACCCGGTCGGCATAGCTGGGCCGGAGGGGCATGATGCAGTTGGTGGTGAAGAGCACCGGCGCAGGGATGTCCTCAAACTCCCGCTGCTGGTTCTGCCATGCGGTGCCAAAATTGCCTTTCAGGTGGGGAAAGCGCTTTTTCAGTTCCGGGTAGCCGTGGGCAGGCAGCATCTCGGAGTGGGTGTAGACATTGATGCCCTTGCCTTCGGTCTGCTCCAACAGGCACTTGGCGTCGTAGAGGTCGTGGCCGGAGATGACGATGAAAGGCCCTTTCTCGATGGTCAGCGGCACTTCTACCGGCTCCGGGTCGCCAAACGCGCCGGTGTTGGCCTTGTCGAGCAGGGCCATGACCCGGTAGGCCATCCGCCCGGTGTCCTCCACCAGCTGGAAGAGCTTGTCCTTGTCCCGCTCCTGTGCGATGGCCCGCAGCGCCGTGCAGAAAAACAGGTCGATCTCGCCATCGGTGTAATCCAGCACCCGGGCGTGGTAAGAGTAGGCCGCCATGCCCCGCAGGCCGAACAGCACGAAGGACTTCAGGCTCTTGACGTCCGGGTCCGGCTCCTGCCACAGCTTCTGCATATCGTAGTCGGACACCGGTGCAGGTGCAGGGCAGGCGGAAGCAAACGCCTCCTGTTTTGCCTTCCACACCTTGTCGGTGAGCTGGGCCACCGTCTCGGGGTCGAAGTTGACGTTGGTGATGGTGGTGAACAACCCTTCCAGCAACAACAGTGCCTGCGGCGGCTGGATGGGCTTGCCGATGTCCAGCAGCAGGGTGGCGAAACCGATGAGAGCACCGGTGAGCCTGTCCTGCGCGTCCGCCGTCTCGGCTGATTTGCCGCAGACACCCGCTTTTCCGGTGCAGGCCGTGCAGTTTGCCGCCTGCTCGCATTGATAACAGAACATCATTTCGTCCATGCAAAAACCTCTTTTCGTTTGATGAAAGGAGTATGAGCGGGACAGCAGACAGTTATGCAGACAGACGGGCAAAACAAAAGGGCCGCACCCTCGCGGATGCGGCCCTTGCAGATCAGGAAAAGTTTAGTAAGTGATGCCCTGAGCCATCATGGCGGTAGCGACCTTCAGGAAGCCGGCGCAGTTTGCACCGACCATCAGGTTGCCCTCGGAGCCGGCGGCCACGGATGCATCGTAGGAAGCATGGAAGATGCCCTCCATGATGCCCTTCAGCTTTGCATCGACCTCTTCGAAGCTCCAGCTCAGACGCTCGGAGTTCTGGCTCATCTCCAGACCGGAGGTGGCCACGCCGCCGGCGTTGGAAGCCTTTGCGGGTCCGTACAGGATGCCGTTGGACAGGTAGACCTCGATGGCCTCGGGAGTGCTGGGCATGTTAGCGCCCTCGCAGACCACGGTGCAGCCGCCCTTCACCAGAGCCTCTGCGGACTCCTTGTTGATCTCGTTCTGGGTAGCGCAGGGCAGGGCGATGTCGCAGGGGACAGTCCAGACCTTGGTGCAGTCAGCAACATAGGTCGCATCCTTGTGGGTCTCGGCATACTCCTTGATGCGGCCGCGGCGGACTTCCTTCAGGTCCTTGACGTAGGCCAGGTCGATGCCGTTGGGGTCGTAGACATAGCCGTTGGAGTCGGACATGGTGACGACCTTGGCACCCAGCTGGGTGGCCTTCTCGCAGGCGTAGATGGCGACATTGCCGGAGCCGGAGATGACCACGGTCTTGCCCTCGAAGCTGTCGTTGCGCATGCACTTCAGAGCCTCAGCGGTGAAGTAGCACAGGCCGTAGCCGGTAGCCTCGGTACGGGCCAGAGAACCGCCGAAGGTCAGGCCCTTGCCGGTGAGCATACCGCCCTGGAAGCTGTTGGTCA